>Ga0272448_1000077_pt1 | contig 134329 bp, 141 predicted proteins | sample YNPCB0191_FD_202220 | JGI IMG/M metagenome (GOLD analysis project Ga0272448, IMG submission 202220) | Hot spring sediment microbial communities from Yellowstone National Park, WY, United States - YNP-CB-019-1 | ecosystem: Environmental > Aquatic > Thermal springs > Hot (42-90C) > Sediment... | reverse complement strand
ATACCGATAAGACTCCACAGGAAAGTCGAAGGGAAGATAAAGCAGGTCATAATCAAGAGGCACAATTCGGGGAAATGGTTCGCCTGTGTATGCGTTGAGAAAGAGGCCAGCATCATACGAAGAGAGCGGAAGAAAGATATAGGAATTGACATGGGAATAAAACACTTCCTAACAGATAGTGAGGGGAGGCAAATAGAGAACCCAAGGTTCTACGAGAAAACGCTTGAAAAGATAAGCATAACTCAACATTGGCTTTCTAAGAAAAAGAAGGGCTCAAATAACTATGAAAAGCAGAGGATGAAACTGGCAAGGCTCTATGAGAGGCTAACAGACCAGAGGGACGACTTCCTACACAAACTCTCAAGGTTCTACGTGAACAACTACGATTTTATCTACGTTGAAGATCTGAGCATAGCAAACATGGTCAGAAACCACAATTTAGCCCAGAAAATTCTTGATGCCTCCTGGGGAAAGTTCCTCCAGATGCTCGAGTACAAGGCTGAGAGGGCTGGTACTCGAGTGTTTAGGGTGAACCCGAGGGGCACATCAGAAGGGCTGAGCTCTGAAGACCCATTCAGGGACTATACCTCGGCAAATAGAATAAAGATGAGGGGAAGGGAAAGCCCTGATCCGCCTGCTGAGAAGAGACCTCTACGGGGACTCATCCATGTCCCCGCAAGCCTCATCGTTGAAGCAGGAAGCCCTTGCGATAGCGAGGGGTAGTTCACATTTCTCATCTCGCAGTAACTAAGAGGAAGGCTCTGACTGGAGGAAAATGTCGGAGTTCAAATCCCATCTCCTGCATCTAAGATTGCCGAATTATGCCTATTTTTTAGCGCTTTTCCTAAATAATCCAAAATTCTTCCTCTAGTTGGCTTTTCATTTTAGTTTTTCCATTATTCATACGGAAGTAGAATCGAATATAGACTTGTAGACTTGCATTCGAGAAAGGAGATTCTTAACAACCCTATAAGCTTGTCTTGTTCCGACACGGGCTTATCATCAACATGAAAGAGGACGTTTTCAATGCAGTCAACTAAAGGAGCTTTTTAGATTATGCAGAGAGGTATATGCAGGCATGTTTTTAGGTTTCGCAGATGCAATAATTACATGCATGTACTGCCACTCATGGAGGGCCAATAATGGTTAACGATTTCTTTTTAGGGTTTGCAGGACATGCACATACTAGAAACGATTTGGAAGCCGATCCAACCAAGGATATGCAATTGAGAAATGGGAATAGCGTTGAGAAAGCACAAAGGCTGACTGAAAGAATTCTGGATAAGATCGAAAATGACATGTCTCAGACTGGGCACAATCTGACAGATGTGAAACTGCTGATTCTTTACTCGAGTTACAGAGGCGATACTGAAGATAAAGATAAACTCATCTGCGAAGTCATTCTCGGAGCCATAGAGAGAAGATTCAAAGGAAAAAGCACCGCGGAACAGCTTAGCTTGATTGGACATACAACAGCTGGCGAGATAGAAAACGAAGACATCGAGTTGAAGGAAGTTTCAGGAATCGGCTACAACGGTCTATCCATCTTAGCCTTAGTTACGAATTATCCCATTGGTATTGGACGAACTTGGGGTCTCGAAAGCGAAAGAGAAGCTGTGGAAAACGGCAAAGAAATGGCTCACAATGCTTGGATTGACTTCAATCAAAACGCAAAATCCAACGAGCAGCTACAGAAAAGCAAAACTCTTCTCGTATTAACAAAGGGAGCAATGCTTGGAAAAGGAGGTTGGGAATATTTCCTAGCTACAGGCATCGCAGACTTTCTCAGAAGTTTTCCGGAAACACGAATAGCAAATGTAATCGGCGGAGTCAGTGGTGATGGTATCATTGGTCAAAGAATGCACCAATTTTACGGCAGAATCGGCAAACTGTCAGAGCTAAAAATCCTTGATAGTGAAGCTGTCTGCGCGTTGATCCCTAACATAGTTGATCCCTCATGTGGTCTTGACGTGTCACCAGTCAAAAGGATTGGAGAATCTTACATCTTCCACTTTGACCCTGATGCAGAACCCAAATTCAAATACCTCAAACGTATTGGAGAAGAAGATCCTCGAAAAGTGCATGCCAGAATAATATGCGAAAACGAAACTCGAATATCTCGTGAAAGAGGCTTGCCCCTGCCTAGCGAAACAGAGCTACTGCAACAGATTTCCGAAATTGAAGGGATACCTTTGAATTTGACACTGTCGAAGTACGCTTTTGCCTTTCCGTTTGGAAACTATGCTCCAGCAAACCTGCTGCGAGTGCACGGCCCGATTTTCGAGCTTCTTCAGCCCGTTAGGAGCCACGACCCCGCCGTACCTGGCTACATCGTCATGATTGATCATGAAAAGGTTCAGAAAGGAGCGCGGAACGTCCTTAACATGCTTAGGGAGAACCGTGGTTTCAAGGAGAGAGACATTACGTTCATACAGTCCTGCATTTCTCGTAGACTATCGGAGATGATTGCTGGATGTAGCTCGAACACAGAGTGTCAGATTTTCAAAGAAGCACTATCTTCAACACAAGTATTTGGATTCTTGGCTTACGGCGAGTTGTCGTTCACCCATCTTCTGCAAGAGCCTTTTGTCTACAACTTCAGCTGTTGGGGGATGACGCTTCGCTCCGTGGCTGGAAAAGAAGATAAACTGCAGGGCGCAGAGATTGCACCAGCGGAAAAACTGACTTCACAGGCTTCGCTTGTTTTCAAGTTCAACACGGAGGCTGCACGCTTGGTTTTTGACTATTTGGTCAATGCTTTTGTTGAAGACTACATGAAGCGAAGGCTTTTCATTGAGGAAGCTGGCTGGAGAAGCCTTGTGCAAATAGCCAAGGATGCACACGTTTCTCTCAGAAGCGTGTACGGCAATGAAAGGCGACGCGGATCAGCCATATCTGAGCTTGAGAGGCGCGGACTCATAGAAATCCGAATTTTTACAGGCAAACGAGGACGCGGAGGAAGAATCACTAAAGCAAGAATATCATACGAGAAAGAAACGATGAAAAGATACGTTGACGCCAAAGTTGCCCTTAGCTGATAAAAATGGACAAGGCCATTCTGAACAGTATTCTGATAAATCCATTCTTTATGACGCTTTTTCAGCTTTTGAACTGTTTTTTCGGTCGCAATTATTAATATGTCACACAAGTAGGCAATGTTTTTAGTTTACTCTTCAAATTGAAGGCGGATTTCCGTGAAAAATGCTTAGGTATTTTTACCGTTACATTATCGCTTAGATAAAAAATGGAGGAGGTGCAAAATGAGAAAAATCTTGTTACCTATGGTCACTCTACTCGTATTATCCGTGATGTTAATAGCTCCAACGATGGCAAAGACCGAAGCACCGTACAGCTCTCACATCGAAAGTGCCTTGGTCGATCCTGGCAAGCAATGGGTCACCGAGGACGGCATTCTACACATTCGGGATTCTTACTGGAAGGGCACAGAGGTAGGCACACTTGGCAACGGCATCTTTGAGGATTGGTTATCTTTTAACATCAATTTGGCAACTGGTGAAGGAACCTTCAGCGGACATTGGTTATTAACCTACGAGGGGCGCGGCACAATTTCGGGGAGCGCAAGAGGCACAATCTCAATGGGATACTTAATCAATGGAATGTTCATTGGCACGCACGGCACCAGCGAGTTCGAGCATGTACAGAAAAAGGGTTCTCTGAACGGAATGCTGGTGGATCCAACGCATACTGTGATAGAAGCAGTAGGCACAGTATATTATCCTTATCCATAGAAACAAGGAGCATTAAATACAACTAAGACAAACCAAGCCCTCTTTTTTTCTAAACTTGTCAATCAGGTTTGTAAGAGAGTAATGCCCTGAATAATAATGTTTGCACAACAGGCAGAGACCTTTGATAAGCTTCCAATGGATTTCCTAGAACAGCATCGGGCATTGAAATACTAATCCTGAAGCAAATTCTCTCCCTTGAGGAAGCCATGTTAACAAGTCAATTGAGTAGCACCATGGATCTTTTAAAGCTATAGCTAAACGAGTTGAATTTTCTGAGAAAAAGCAAATATACGGTTGCCAAGTATGACCAAATACGTAACCCTGAGGCAGCCATCCCGTAGGGGTTCGCAGGTTCAAACCCAAGCTTCTTTAATATTTTATAGTTAACTATACCTTTATTTTTTTTAATAGATACTTTATCAGTGGAAATCCTTGCCCGAAAAGTAGGGGCAATCCACCACTAATACTTTTAAACAAATATACTAAAACACTCATGAAATTGGATGAATACAACTAAAAATTGAGCCAGAACTAAAAATGTAAATAGAAATTATTATTAAAAACATAACCTTTCCAATAATTGAGGTCCTATGAAAAGGGGTGTTAGACGATTTAGTGTCTCAGTTCCACCAGAGCTGTTAGAGGATTTTGATGCTATAATAAAAAAATTGGGGCAAGACCGCTCCAAAGCTATTCAGCAATCCATGCGCCTGTTTATCTCCGAATACACTTGGAGGGAAGAAACATCTGAATGCGCTGGGGCAGTAGTCCTTGTTTATGATCATGAGGTGCACGAGGCAGAGGAAAGCCTCACCGACTTGCAACACGAATTTAGGGAAATAATAAACTCCACACTCCATGTCCACATCGACGAGAGAAACTGTCTTGAGATATTGGCTCTAAGGGGAAAAGTGGGAAAAGTCAAAGAACTTATAAATAAGATATCGGTGTGCAGGGGCGTGAAACAACTCAGGCACACCATAATAGAACTTTCAAATTAAAAAATGAATCTACCACTATTGCTTAAACATAAAAAATTATAAAGAAACTAAAACCTGAGAAACACCCGCCCTGGCTAAGGTTGGGCTCTCTCCTCGATATCTCCGCTGCTCAGGGAATTTTGGAGAAGAGGGTGAGGGGGCTTGCTAGATCTGAATGCCCTCTTTAGAAACATCAGCAGGCAGATCAGGCAGCTTCTCCTTTATCCTCTGCTCGGCAACAGCAGCCGCGTCTGTGAGTATCTTCATGGCATCCTCGTTGGCAGTCTCGAATGAGACATTGAGCCCAGATGTCGCACCGGCCTCAGTCACCAGGTTGTAGAGCGACTCGCTTAAATTCGCGAATCCCTTCTCGGCTTCGGGGACTACTTGGAGAACTCCTGGCTGCACACTCTTAATAATCGAAAGTGCAGGCATGACCGTATGCAGAAAGTCACCATAGTCTCTAACCGTGGTCAAACGGAGGGCTATAGTCTCAAGTGCGAGCTTTATCTGTAGGACCCTCTTCTCAAGCTTCCTTATCTCTGCCAGTTCGTTTGCGTACATTATCGCTCTCTGCCTATCTCTTCTAGTGTATGCTTCCACAACCTTTGAGAAAAGGGATTTGTCCTTCTCCGCAAGCCTTGCGTTAGCAAAATCAAGCCTTTGGTTCTGCGCGTGTATCAGCTTTATAGCGTTCTCAATATGGGGTTTGAGCGGACCTGAGGGGGGAGGCGCCTTCTTCTCCGGGGCTTCCCAACTCTTTGTAAACTTACTCATTTAACCTTCCACCTTAGTTCAATTCAAGGGTGAAAGTAGTTAAAAAGATTTCGAGACAAAAATGAGCCTTCCATATTTAATTTTGCATCTCTCAAAATTGGTCCTCCCTCTCTTAAACAAACTTTGAATTTTTGGTCATATATAATAAATAATAACGAATTTACATCTTGAAAAATTGAAAAATTAAAATTTTAACAAGTTGATCCGAAACCCCTGCCATTTGTGGGTGGGATGAGCTTTAACTGTATCGGCGGGAAGCCCCCCTGCGAAAGCGAGGGGTAGTTAACTTTTCGCTTTAAAGATTTGGCGAGGCCTCCCGATTTTAATCGTTAAGCTTCTTTTGTTATAATCTTGCCAACTAGCAAAGAAAACCCCCCTTAGGGGTGGGAGGATGTCAGGAAGCTATCTCTCGATCAGAACCGAAGTTTTCCCTTCTTCCACAATCTTGCTACTGACACTCCCAAGGTGCTTCAATGTCCCTTCCTTCTCCTTACTGCTCACAACAATGAGATCTATTCCATTTTCCTTTGCAAAATTTATGATCTCCTCGGCAGGGTCGCCCTCAAGCAATACGCCCTCCACCTCTACTCCTTCGTCCCTGGCAGCCTTGCTCGCAGAACTCAACACATCCTTCGCGTACTCATACTGTATCTCATGGATCTCGGCAGGAGGCGCAACATGCGCCTTCTTTGCATATGGTAGCTTTGTGGGGATCACGTGGATGACATAAAGTTTTGAACAAAAAGCCTTAGCCAAAGATATGGCCCTTCTAAGGGCGACTGCCGACCGCATCGAATGATCTAATGCCACGGCTATTTTTCCATACTGCGGCATTGCACACTTTTTCAAATACTCCTCAAAACGAACCTCCGTCTGGCTCAATGCATGACCCTCGCAGTATTTTTAGGGGCGCACTATATTTTAGGGTTTGCTCCAATTAGTGTAATGTGATAATTATGGAGAAAGTGGTCTATCTCATCTCTGGTGGCATAGACTCCCCAGTGGCTGCATATCTAGGTATAAAGAAAGGATGGCGCCCAGTCTTCGTCCATTTTGACAATTTCCCTTTCACCGACGAGTCGACAAAAGAAAAGGCAATTAAAATGGTTCGTCATCTCATTAACATCACAGGGATGGACGGGGGAACACTCCTGGTCCCGCACGGAAGAGACTTGGAAATTATTGTGCAAAGGTGCAAGAGGAACTTATCATGCCTCCTCTGCAAAAGAATGATGTACAGAAAGGCAGAGATTATCGCAAAGAAATATGGATGCGATGGTATCATTACCGGCGAGATCATTGGTGAACAAGCAAGCCAGACGCTGAGAAACCTTATCTTAAACAGCAGGGTCATCGAAATGCCCATCATAAGACCTCTGTTAGGGATGAACAAGATCGAGGTTGAGAGTATAGCAAAGAGGATAGGCACATACGAGCTGAGCCTCGTCGCTGCCAAACCATGTGGCGCAGCTGCCATAAAGGCAAGAACACAAGCGAATGAGCCTGAGCTATCAACCGAGGAGAAGAAGATCCCAATACCTGCCCTGCTAGAAGAGAGCATCAAAAATGCGATCCTCTTGGAGAGAGTTTGAGCTTTTTATACTCGCACCGAGAGTAAAAATCTTCCAGCCTGCTCTGTCCTGATAAGCAGATCGTTCCAAAGACCCTCTCGTCAGGGCGGTACTCGCCGACCCCAATATATTTTGACCACCCGTCCAATGTCCCGTCCTCTAGGACCATTAAGGGAAAGAAGACTTGCACCTCAAGTCTAGAGAGCGGCAAGATCTCTTTTACACTTCTTGGTCTTAGTCCAGATACCGCCCCTGCGATGCCCTCCCTTCTGGCAATCTGGATCGCGGCAACCAACTCATAATTTGTCAAAAATTCTTCACAGTCTGTTGGCAGAGGTGCTACAATAGTCTCAAGAGAGGCGTTCGGCATCCACTCCAAGAGGGCCTTCAAATTATTAACCGCCCCCTTGGGCACTTCGCCTCCAATCTCGTAGGTTACCGCCCTCAGGGAGACCCCCCTCTTCAACATACACCAGGATGCTAGAAGTGACTCTTTTGTCTCATCTATCACTCCCAGTAAGGGGTCTTGAGTCCCGACAGGAAAACCGTCTGGTCCTTTTATGGAATCAAGGTAGATGTATGCCATATCTTCCCTTATTTCAACGTACAAAGTCTGGTCAGGGCTGTCCAGATCTACCCTCAAGTCCTTTTTAGCCTCTAAGATAGCTTTACCTAGCAATGAAGCCACCTCCACACTTGTGTAATTATGTTTTCCACTTCTCCGACACCTCACCGAAAAAGATCCGGGTCTAAAGTGTGTAACGGCAAGTTCTGTGCCCTTCTTTATTATCTCCTCAAGTTCTGAAGAGGTTGAGACCCCCGCCGACGCTGAGGAGACCCCAAATATGTGCGCCACTTTCTTTGAGACCTTCTCGGCCTCGTCTGTGTGGACGTAGATCCTGCCTGCAGCCCTCAAGATCTTCGAGAATTTTATGCCGTCCCTTTCCAAAGAACTTCGAATGATCTTCGCTAGCATTCTCTCATAGATGCTGCGCACAGGTCTACTTTTTATGCCGATCTCCCCGCCCATTCTAACTATGACCACGCCACTCCCGCACATGTTCTCATCCAAATAACCTATAAGAAGGGTACAAGAAAAAGATATTGTGCATTTAACCAGTCGTAGACTATTACTTATTAAAAATAAGGAGGGCTAATCTTGGTCCCGGACATAGAGATCTCTTTGAGAGAAGAGCTCGTCAGGTGCATGAAAATTCTCCACAACAGGGGCCTCATATCTGGTCTTGGCGGAAATGCGAGCGCCAGATTGCCCAAGGAGAAGGCGATACTCATAACACCGAGCGGGAGGTTCAAAGGGGACCTCGCCCCAGAGGATATTGTGAAGATAGACATGGATGGTCGCGTGTTGGAGGGCTGTCTTAGACCCTCAATAGAAGGTCCGCTCCACACCGCCATTTACAGGAGCAGCCCGCACATAAACGCAGTCGTTCACTCACACAGCCCATTTACGACCGGTCTCGCTTTGGCTGGGAGGAAAATCGAACCGGTCAACTACGAGGCTGCCGTATTACTCAAGGACGTTCCTATTTTGGAATTCAGGTCTCCGGGGTCGAAGGAGCTTGGCGAGCTTGTGGCAGAGAACATCAGGAATCGAAGGGCAGTAATACTCCAGAACCATGGCGTGGTAGCAGTAGGCGCAACCCCCCTCGAGGCGCTGTGCACAATAGAATCCTTGGAAGAGGTTTCCATAATGATTTTTGTGGCTTCTCACTTCGGAGAAGTTAAACTTATACCAAGGGATCTGATTTAAGGATCAAAAATTCTGGGGGAGCCCCATGCTGGACATAAAAATGATAAGGGAAAACCCGGAGATGGTCAGGTCAAACCTGGCGCGCAGAAACGACCCTGAGATACTCAAGATGTTTGACGAACTGATCGAGTACGACAAGTCTTGGAGGAGGTACTTCGCTGAGGCAAATGAGCTCCGTAGCCAGAGGAACAGGATCACTGAGGAGATTGCGAGGCTAAAGAAGCAAGGCTTGGATGTGACTGAAAAATTGAAGGAGGCAGCAATGATCCCTTCACGTATCAAGGAAATAGAGTCCAAGATGCAGGAATACCGGGAGAAGATGGACTACATACTTATGCGCCTCCCTAACCTGATGGACGATTCTGTACCTTTCGGAAAGGACGAGAGTGACAACGTTGTACTCAGGACTTGGGGGGAAATAAGGTCCTTCAATTTCAAGGTTAAGGATCATATTGATTTGGCACTGGAACTAGATCTGATCGAAATAGAAAGGGCAGCAAAAGTTTCCGGGTCTAGGTTCTACTACCTAAAGGGCGACTTGGTTAAACTTAACTTTGCACTGATTAAATACGGATTGGATTTCATGACCAGACGGGGCTTTCTCCCTTTTCTCCCGCCCTATATGATGAAGAGGAAGATCTTGGAAGGGGCAGTATCTCTAGCGGACTTTCAGGATACCATATACAAGGTCGAGGGGGAGGATCTCTTCTTAATTGCGACTTCTGAGCACGCATTGCTTGGCCTTCATTCAGACGAGATTCTTGACGGCAACAGATTGCCTCTGAGGTACTGCGGCATCAGCCCGTGTTTCAGGAAAGAGGCTGGCGCCCACGGCAGGGACACTAAGGGCATATTCAGAGTGCACCAGTTTGAGAAGGTGGAGCAGTTCGTATTCTGCAAGCCCGAAGACTCTCCGAGGGAACATGAACTACTCATTAAAAATGCTGAGGAATTCTTTCAAAGCCTGAAACTTCCCTACAGAGTTGTTAATGTTTGTAGCGGAGATCTGGGAACTGTGGCTGCTAAAAAGTACGATCTCGAGGTGTGGTTACCTGGTCAGGGAAAATATCGAGAAATGGTCTCCTGCAGCAACTGCACTTCCTATCAGGCTATCAGGTCAAACATAAGGTTCAGAGACAAGCCAAATGAACCAACAAAATACGTCCACACATTGAACTCCACATTAGTGGCCACGGAGCGGGCAATAGTCGCAATACTTGAAAATTACCAGCAAGAGGACGGTAGTATAGTTATACCCGACCCACTGATCCCATACATGAATGGGCAGGACATTATAAAGAGGTACAAAAATTAGTTAAATTGAAATCAGTTAAAAGTCGATATATTTATTTTTCATCAAAGTTTTATCAGAAACTCGAAATGGCATTTGGATGAAAAGTGAAGGCTTAAATTTTTCACTCTCTGTTGCAAGAAGCCGACTGGCTTCGACCTTTGGAGCGACTCAAGTCAAGCAATCATTTTTATAAAAATTTCCAAAAACTCTAAATAAGAAGGTCTCTTTCTCTTTATATGCACTTTAAATTGAAAAAGTTTAAAAATCATTTCTAAAATAATATATGTATATATGCTCAACAGATAAACAGTTAGAGGTTGAGTAGGTTGTACACCAGCCAGAAATTTTGGGATTTATCTCAAGATAGAGAGGGCTTAGGGGGGGCTTACAGATTTCTTGGCAAGCTCTCTTGGAAAAGGAAGGGCTTTGAAGGGGCATATGGGCTGGCGAGGGGCACCATCTCAAAATTTGAAGAAATCCTATACGAGATCTCAGAAGATCCAAGGTGTATGCACGTACGTGAGCTCAACAAGAGGCGCCTTTTGAAGAGAAAGCATTACTTCTACGCAACATACCTCGCGGTGTTGAGCTCGCTCCCAATCCTAAGAACCGTCCCGGGAGATGTCCTGCTGGACACACTTGTAGCTAAGGTAGCTATGATAACTAGCATAAAGACGTTGGACAACATAAACGACCTATGGCATTCCGAGGAGGAGGCAAGGGCCTCCCTCAATAGGCAACTTGGCGTCTTTTTAGGCAGAGAGGTTGAGTTCAGAGAGGACGGGACAGAGGTTGGTATGGCGGAGAACTTTACCTACAGGCTTGCTGAAATAACTCGCGATATGCTGAAGCGCAGGGCCAATCCCAAGGGTCGGATGTTCCAAAAATACATACAAGATTTCGAAAAATACATAAAAGGTCAGACCGACTCGATGCTTCAGAAAAAAGCAGAGTCGCTTGACATAAGGAAATTCCTCAAAGAAGTCAATGAAAAGGGAGTGGGTAATGTATGGATCGACATCGATTTTTGCGTTCTTGAGGGGCTTATGGATCTTTCTGAGGACGAACTGAAAAGCTTGGAGCTTATTGGAAGATGCATAGACCTTGTTTTTAAGGGATGCAATATTTACGATGATGTGGCCGATCTTGAGGAAGATCTCAAGTCAGGCATATACAATTCCGTAGTTTATCTCGCCTTGGATAAAGGTTGGTGCTATTTTGAGAATGGTCGGCCCAATGTTCTAAACAAAGCAAAGATGGCGGCTGTGAGACTGGGTGACCTCCTCTTCCTCAAGGGGTTGGACTACCTTCATGAGGCAGCAAAACTCACAAAACTCATAGACACAGAAGGCATAGCATATGGTCTAAAAATACTGAGGGTCTTCAGCATGAGAAAGTGGCTGACCAGGGTTAACAACCCCTTGACCATAGCTTCTGCGCTTATGGTCAAAGCCACCCCTTCAGTAATGGTATACAGCGATTACATTTAGAGCCCCCTTAAAAACAACCCCTCATTTTTATTATAACAAATTGTTTTATAAACCAATAACTATCATTCATTTAAAATTTTTCTAAAGCCTCTGGAACCTCCAAGATCGAATTGATTGTGAGGTCTGGTGATGCTTCAAGCAAACTTTCGTTGAACAATCCTGTAAGGAGCGCTATTGTCTTCGTTCCTGCTTGCTTTCCGGACTCGATATCTGTTGGCATATCACCGACAACCACCGCTTCGTTGGCGCTTACATTGAGTTTTTTTAAAGCGAGAATAACTGGCTCTGGTGATGGTTTTCCTAAAAACACATCATCTCTTGTTACAATCACGTCAAAAAAATTCTCAAGCGAAAACTTTTTCATTATCAACAAAACATCTTTTCTGCTCCTCGTGGTGACAACTGCCAGTTTAAGTCCCCGTTTTTTTAATGCATGTAGAATCTCTATAACTCCTTCGAAAAGCAAGGAGTTATTTGCAATATTCTTAAGACGTGAATAAGATAAAAAGATCATTATCACTCTCTTAAAGAATGATAATCCAATAGTTCTGCCTAAACGCCAGAGCAATAGGAACTCGGCTAGGGGCGAAGATCTCTCAATTAAAATCTCCCCTAGTTTACTACCAACCCTCTTGCGTATATCGTCTGTTATATTTACGCCGAGTTTTTGAACGATCTTAATGAATTCCCTGCTCATTGGCTCGACGCAGTTAAGGATGGTCCCGTCAAGATCGAACAACACCGCTGATATCATTGAATTCACCATGATCTGCTGACTTAATAAGTAAATAGTGGCTATTTAAATATTGATATGGGTAAAGGCGAAAACTTCCCCTCGGACCCGAAGGAAAAGCTTTATGTCACCTGTTGTTACAAAAAGAAATAGACATATATGAAGTTTCTATTTGGGCACGAGATCATTGATCACATAACAGATTTAAACAAAGGGGCAGTCGTCTCCATTTTAGACGAAAACAGATATGAATCTATCTTGTTCTTGAATGCCCTTTTATCAAAGAGCCCGGTCAAGGCAGTGATAATCACACCTAACGAACTCAAAACTTCTCTTCCGCAGGAAATTGTGGAGTTTGAGAGAATTACAACGGCAACAGAAGTCAACCTGTTTGTTTCTAAGGTCAGAGATAGCATGAATAACGAAGGTGTGATAATTCACAATTACCTTCATTACCTCCTTCTCAAAGAAGAAGAATCACAAGTATTAAAAATGATAGAATTCTGGATCAATAAGATCAGTAAAACTGGAATGGTTGAATTTATCATTCTCGCAAAGGGAACCTTTCCCAATTTCGAAAAGAAATTAAACAGCCTCCTAGACGGGTATGTCGAAATAAACATTAAGCCTGGAATGCGAAATCTGTACTCACTCAGACTATTTCGAATCTGCAAACCTGAGTACCACGCAGAAGAATTTTTATACACCTTTGATGCAAACAGATTGCTCGTTAAATGGGGCGACGAATTTACAGAATTTCTTCCAAAAGAGTCTGAAGAGGAGATTAAAAAGAAGATTGAGTTCATTAAAAACAATCTATTTAGCATAAAAATAGAACGTGTACTCGATAAGCCTCTTCCCAGTATGAGTATCTTTGATAAGTGGTTATATGCCCAGACCACAGATATGCCATTATCCCACATATACTTTCTCTACCCCGAAAAAATTGACGAATTTTTAAGGAAGATCGCGATCTGGAACCTGCGCGGACTTGTGAGTATAAAAACTGGTCCTCCAACAATTCCAGATAAGCGCATGAATTTGCGTCTCAGAAATAGACTTGCCATGAAAATCCCCACACCAATTGCACTATTCTTCTTGAAGAAAAGAGGAAGCACAGTCCCATTCGAGGTATACAACATGATAAGAAAGGCTAGCGCTTTCTACATATCCACCCGCTCCTCAGAAGAGGAAACAGAAGAGTTAGATGAAGTTGAGCAATACTTTCAGGAATACGCAGCCAGAGAGACTGCACTAAAGACTCTCTTAGAGAATAAAGAAAGTCCTTTAACACGGTTCAACCTAAAGGATTTGCCAAAGGTTCTGTCACTTTCACTTTTTTATGGATATCGACTTAAACCTAAGGTCTACGAAAAAGAAAAAGGAAAATGGATAATTGATATCGAAGACTGCTTCATATGCAAAAACATCAAGAGCGAGAAACCCACTTGTGAACTGCTAGTTGGAACAATAGTAGGAGGATGCGCTGTCACTTTTAAGGAAAAATTTACTGCTAAAGAGATCGAATGTAAAGCAAAAGGAGACAATTCCTGCAAATTCTTGCTGGAAGTGATAGAAGAAACATCTAAAATTTAAAAGGGTTTACTATATTACCAATTCCTTCGGGAATACTACGAACCCCTCATTTGTTATGTTATATGGTCTAGGATTGGGATCGCAGTGAGTGCCCCTCATCTTTTCGACCTTTATCGCCTTAACCTTCCCATTCTGGTAGCTCTGAAGAAGTATAACTCCATGTGAGATATACTCCTCAATCTGATACTCTCGCTCAAGGGCCTCCACCCTTAGTTCTGATGAAACTAGCACTGCCGCGTCGAACTTCGAGAGTTCCTCAAACATACTTGCGATGGCATACCTTCTCTCTGCTGGATCAGGGTACTGAAGCAAGAGCATCGAGATCGGGTCTACAGCTATCCTCTTTGCTCCAACACTTCTTACATTTCTTCTAATAAGATCGATTAGAGCTGTGAGGGCAACCTCTTTCCTAGACATCGGAACAGGTCCCAACAATAACTGGGATGGGAGTATCCGTATTGGGGAAGCGTCCACAATTAGTACCTTTTTTTCATCCTCCAGCCGCTTTAGATCCCAGCCAAACGCCGCCATCTCTTTTATAAGGTGATCCCTGCTCTCATCTAGGGTTACAAAAACTCCCGGCTCATTGTACTGCAAAGCCCCCGAAACCAAAAAGTTTGCACATAATATTGTTTTGCCCGAGCCTGGGCCTCCACAAACCAAAGTGATTCTGCCCTTTGGTAAACCCCCGCCAAGAAGCTCATCAAGTCCTTTTATTCCTGAAGGCACCCTTTCTATCATGGAACCACCTTATTTTTCAAAATCGAGATAACTAACTGGTTAAATCTTCTGGAAATAGATGATTATAAGTATTTTTATCTCTCATGAAAGACGCTGAGCCTCGGCCGGCGACCCACTTTTCTTTCCGTGAGACCAGCAATTACCGTTGTGCGCCAATGTTTTTTAGCTTTTTCCCGTACCTCCTCTCGTTTGCGTTTCTGTATGTCTCACGGCGCATGAGCATGTTCCAGATTATCTTCAGCATCTTGTTAGCCGTGGCGACGATCGCCTTCTGGTCCCCTCGCCGCTCCCTTATGCGCAGGTAGAAATTGCGAAGCCTCTCGTCGTGGTTCACCGCAGAAAAAAGTTTATGCGTTTCGCTCACAATCAATACATGGGCAATAAATATGGTTATCTCAAAAGACTCAAGCGCACAAGAGATTGCACCACTGGCACTAGCTATTCACGAACTCTGTGGTCTGCCGCTCACTATGAGGACTAAAAATAAAAGGGGGGTACGGGTTGAAGATCACAAAATTGTGGACTACGATTACACAGGGCCTGTCCTGGAAGAGGTTCTTGAAAAAGGTGTGGTCATCAGGAAAATTCCAGATAAAGGACCTTACAAAGGTGTGCCTGTTATAGTTGTACCAGTGAAGATCGAAGGAGAGACCGTTGCTGCCATAGGTATAGTCGACGAGACTTACGGTGTTTTCAGCGAGGCAGCAATGATCGGAAAGAGAAGACCAAAACCTTGATCTCCGGATTCTAGCATCTACAGAACTAAAGTTAACTCACTTCTAAGACACGCCTTGCAAATCCAAACACTATGAGCCAAGATCCAACCAAATCTACCATGCCCTGGAGGATGTTCATGGACGATACGAATGAAATAAAACCGAGATAAGACCCAAAGAAGAAGGTCTCAATTATCTTTTCGACTGGCATTTGAAAGAATAGTGGCAATGCCCAGTAATAATTCAGAACCACTGCAACTCCACACCTTACTAACAAAGATGCGACGGCCGCCATTGAGTACTTTGGGACGGACCTGTAGGCATTTTGTGGAGGTCTTCTAATGATGCCAGTCGACAAAATTCCAAGGGTTAATGCCATGGAAACTGTAGCGGCGGTTTTCATGACGGCACCTACAATATTCCCATAACCCGCAATGGAGAGCATCAAAAACATCCCAAAAGCCGCAACAAGCGAATATCTTGTACCCAATATGAAGAAGGTAATCATAATTGGAAGGGCAACAAAATCTACAGACATCCCCCAGGGGACCCTGAGGGGCAATGCCCTGTTTATTAGCTCCAAGATCAGCGTTAATGCAATCATTAGAGAAACAAATGATACCTGGAAAGACTTGGAGTAAACCCTCGCCATAATGGTCCCCCGAAAACTAACGCTTTCTAACATTTAAGAGTATCTACTCATTTTTAAGTAAAAACATCAAATGCATTTCCAAAATATGCTATTGCCTCTTCACTCATGTCATAATCTAATAGTTGTGAATATTCTTTTTCAAGAAGGCGCCTTTAAAAGGAGATTTGATCATGTTTTCCTCAAGTGCGCATTTATTATATATACTTAGCATCACAATCATACACAGGTGGTGTTATGATAATATTGGAGTTTTCTGTTGTTCCTGTGGGGACAGGAAAAACTAGTGTAAGCGAATACGTTGCAAAAGCCTGCAAAGTTATAGAGGCGTCTGGCATCAGATACATGGTTACCCCGATGGGCACCATTATTGAAACAGAATCTCTAGAAAAGGCATTTGATGTAGTTAAGAGGACCCATGAAGCTGTATTAGAGGCAGGGGCAAAAAGGGTTATAACTACAATAAAAATAGATGACAGAAGGGACAAAGAGAGAAAGATGGAAGACAAAGTGGAGAAGCTTAAAGAAATGGGCGTCAAAGTAGAAAAGCCCTGATATGATGAATTAACATTCAACCATTGCAGAAAATTGTACTACTCGGGCGAATATATAACCAAATTAGATTATCAGGGTGCAAAACCCACTATAAACGGCGTAACATACGTCTCCATAATTGCCGCCACGAAGAGTAGCACTAAGGAGATCATGAAAAGTCTGAGCCCCCTTCTGAAATCACGAGTCAACTCATACTCCTTGCCCCTAATCCTCCTCACAATTTTTCTGATGACTCCCGTACCAAAACATAACCCCCCCGTTGCAGCCAGCACAAGCGCGGGCAACTCGAATATGCCATGTGGCGCCAGTGCCTTAAGCGCCAGGTCTATTGGAAGCACCGAGGCTATGAACCCTGTCATAAATCCATTCAACACTAAAATCATAATTGGGAATATAAGTAGGGCTGGGGACATAAAGAAAGCCAGCCCTACAGTTAATGAGTTTTTTACAAATAAGAACAAAACAGTTGAAAATTCATAGGGCTTATACAACTCCACATAGGGAGACAGAATTTCAAACAAGGGGGATTCGGATAAGGGCGTCCCAGTCTTTGGCATAAGCACTCCTAATGCCATTCCAATAACAAGCAGTCCGATGGATATGAGTATATATTTGTAAATATTGTTCGCTTTTCTACCTTCTTCCATACGTTATCCCAGCATATCTTTGTATTCCGGGTGCTTTTTGAAGAATTCCACTGAAAATGGGCAGACTGGGACTATGGCGAGTTTTTTTTCTTTGGCGTAATTTATGGCTGCCTCCATCATTTTTGTCCCTACGCCTTTCCCCCTGTGCTCTTCTGGGGTGAAGGTAGAGTCGATGTACATCTTGCCTTTACTGACACGAAATTTCAAAAATGCTTCGCTACCGCCAAAATCCACCACTATTTTCTTATTTTCAATCCTAACACTCATACGCTTTCAATGATCACAAGCTCTCTCAGACTTATAAAAATATACAAGATCAAACCCTTCCAGAAGCGTCCTTCTTATTAGAATGATTGACAAAATTTGAATGCGGGGTTATCAGAATGGATCCACAACAGAGATCGATGAGAGAGGCGCTAATCTCTGAAAGGGTCGAAGACCTTGTCGTGAATAAGGATGATACGATCTCAGACCTGGTGATCAAGCTGAGGAAGATGGGTGGCTTCATGGCTCCAAGGGTTGCGAGGGCTGCAGAGATCATAAAGGAGATGTCCTCGAGCGACACGACAAATTTTCTCTCATTCACAGGAAACGTTGTGTCTACTGGGCTCCGAGGCACTTTGGCACAAATCATAAGGAAAGGAAACTTTAGTGCTGTTGTCACAACATGTGGTGCTCTTGATCACGACATAGCGCGATCCTTTGGTGCAAGATATGCATGTGGCGAGTTCGACGTGGACGACTCGATGCTGAATGAGTTGAAGATACACCGACTTGGAAATGTATTCATCCCATTGGAAGATTATGGACCCCTGATAGAGCGGGTCATGCGGGAACACCTCCCAGAAATTATGAAAGACCGAAGCGAGATCTCCCCTTCAGAACTAGCCAAAGAATTTGGGAGGCGAATAAATGACAGCTCTTCTATATTGAGGGCTGCCTTTGACAAGGGGATCCCTGTCTTCGTACCGGGGATCGTGGACGGCTCGTTCGGAACAAACCTCTTCTTCTACGCACAGACAAACAGACTGAAGCTCGATCTCTTTAAGGACATGAATCATTTATTGAATATGGTCTTCGACTCCAATAAAACTGGCGCCCTCATAATAGGCGGCGGCATCAGCAAACACCACGTAATATGGTGGAACCAGTTCAAAGATGGCTTGGATTACTGCGTTTATCTCACAACTGCCCAAGAGTATGATGGCAGCCTATCAGGAGCACTTCCAAAGGAGGCAATATCTTGGGGAAAAATAAAACCCACGGCAAAGCACGTTGCAGTGATAGGCGACGTGACAATAACATTGCCGTTGATCGCCCCATCCCTGCTTTGAGGTGGTTCTATGGCTAGGCTTCGCCACTGCTACCCTGTCAACCACAGGCCAGCAAAAGTGCTCGAAAGAAGAAAATATTACGAGTCCTTGGACTTCAACAAGATTGCTGAGTGGTTCAGCAGCAAGCCTGACAGCCTAAAAAAACCGATCTTCCATTTAGACCCTGGCTATGAGACAGGCTACTGCCGAAAGAAGTATCGAGATAAACTCGGCAAACTTCTGTACTTCGATATAAAAGACTATGATGAGCTCAAGGAAATGGTCTTGGAATATCTGCCCGAGGACCTTTACTACGACCGAAACCTCTACGATGATCCTTCTAAATGCGTTGACTGTGAAGACCGGAATTGCCAGTCCTGTGAAAATTTGTTGGGGCAAGAGTTGATGTTTGATGTCGATCCAGAGAATATAGAATGCCCTAACTGTGGCTCACTCGAGGAGAGGATCAGAGTTGCCTCAATGTTCAAGTTCTGCTACATATGCTTCAACAAAGGAGTAGAGCAAGCCCTGCGCCTAAGAGACTTGCTATCGGAAAAGGGCTTTCAGAGGCTTTCCGCTGTCTACTCCGGGAGAGGGTTCCATATTTATGTGGAGGATCCTCATGCCTATGAAATGACCCGCGATGAAAGGAAGAGCCTCGCAATGGAAGTGAAAAATCAGGGAATAGGGATAGATCTGTGGGTCACCGAAGGCGGGTCCAGGTTGGCTAGGGTTCCCTACTCCCTCAACGGGCTCGTAAGCAGGGTCTGCTATCCGATAGAAATCTCAGAAATAAAAAAGCTGGACTTTTGGCATTCGCGACCATTCGTGCCAGTATTTCTCTGATTACTTCTTCTTTTTTGCTTTTTCTTCCTTCTTCTTGTAATACTCCTTCTTCTTTTCCTCAGCCATGAGCTCTCATCCCTATAGTTATAATGTAAAGCTCGATTAATAATGATTTCTCTTTTAGATAACAATATGATTTAATATTTAATGTTTGTATTATTTAACAGGTACAACTATGAGTAAAGAACAGCTTACGCACCTCCCAAAGGAGAGTGAAGAGGGAAACGTAGAGTACAAACTAAAGATAGTTCAGCCCACAAAAGACAGGCTTGAAGAGTTAGCCTCTCAGATCAGATACAGGCTTGCTGAGAGAGGTGGTGAGGCGTTCTATATATTGGGGGTCAGCGATTCGGGTGAGCCCGTAGGCCTAAGCGATGAAGAGCTTGAGACCTCTCTAGAGAACCTTCGAAAAGCCGCCCATCTAGCGGGAGCGAAAATTACTGTGATTAGGGAGGCAAGAGGGAAGAGCGGCAGGATCCTTGAACTACTGTTAAGGAGATGTAGGGATCAGCTACCAATTCAGATATCTGTTATCACGGCAGGACAAGCAGATCATGGCAAGACAACGACAGTTGGTGTGCTGGTCACTGGGGATTTAGACGATGGAGACGGTCTCATCATGGGCAAAGTGGCGAGGTACAAGCACGAGGTCGTGATGCGCAGGACTTCTTCAGTTGCAGAGAGGGTTATGGGCTTCGATGAGGATGGAAACGTAGTCAATTACCTCCTGCCGTCGGCCTTGGACGAGGCCCAAGTCTACCTGAACAGCTGTAAACTTGTATCCTTTGTCGATGTTGGTGGCCATGAGAGGTACCTCAGGACGGCGGTTAGGGGGTTGCTCTCTTACAACCCAGATTACGTCATGCTGGTTGTTGCTGGCAACGCTGGCGTGTCTACCATGACCAAAGAGCATCTAGGAATCGCGCTGAGCTTCAAAATTCCAATATTCGTCGTTGTGACAAAAGGCGATCTGGCACCAGCCGATATACTATCGAGAGTGATCGAGGATCTCATGTCTCTTCTCAAGGCTCCTGGAATTAACAAGATACCGCTCCTAGTAAAGGATCTCGACGACGTCTCCATCTCAGCCAGAAACATGCGCAGTGGAAGGGTCGCGCCAATATTCGTGGTGTCAAACAAGTTTGGGTCCGGGCTGCACCTATTGCGGAAGTTTTTGAACTTATTGCCCCCAAGGCTGAGATGGGAGGAGGAACTCTCCAAACCATTCCTTGTTTACATAGACGACAAATTTAATGTCCCTGGTGTAGGTGTTGTGGTAGCTGGATTGGTGCTACAAGGCTGGGTGAGAGTGAACGACAAGGTCTGGATTGGACCCTTTAAGGACGGCAGTTTTAGAGAGACAAGGATAAAGAGCATACACGCCAAAAGAGGTGTGTACATAGAAAAGGCACAAGCTGGTAGGAGCGTCACTTTTGCGATAACCAACGTAACCTACGATGAAGTCGAAAAAGGGATGGCTCTCCTGGGTGAGGGATTGCCAGCAAAATCTGCAAAAGGCTTCGAGGGAGACGTTTTCATACTACACCATCCAACAACAATAAGACTAGGATATGAGGCAATATTCCACATACACTCCATAAAGGAAGCTTGCAGACTTTTGTGGAGCTCAAAAGAGACTTTGAGGACCGGGGACAGGGCCACAATCCGGGTGGAGACTGTATTCCATCCGATCTACATCAGGGAGGGCGACAGGTTTCTGTTTCGAGAAGGGAGGGCTAGAGGAATGGGCGTGGTTACAAAGGTCATCTATGGGACTCCTTAATCATTTAACGGGGGTCCTGCTGAAGATTTCTTTTGGAGATGCTGGTTATATCATCTGCACTTTCTATTTGAGAGCGCTATGAAACGGCAGTAGTGCTCTTCAACTAATTTCTTGGTGACGTACCCTTGATGGGGACGTAACCCTCCCCCGAAGGCTTTAGGAATGTGCAAAAGCTCATGTATTATGACCCTTATTTTGTTCTCCTCTGAGAGGGAATCAAACCTCTCTGAGATAACTTCGATTATATAATGTGGCGGCAAGTTCAAAGCCCTCTGCCAGATTTTTGATAGTGCATAGCACCTAGCTATCCCTCTCCTAGATCTGGAACCTTTGCTCCTGAAACACATAACATGTTCTATGTTTATGTGACTTAGGGAGAGGGTCGAGACGAGTTCTTTAACAAGTTCCCGAACATCTTCCGCAGGCATATATGTTATGGGCATCAGACTACCTCGTACTCTACTTCATGCTCGATATATATAAAAAATTGAACCGTTCAAAATCCTTCGCAAAGAGTTCTACAAACTTTCGCTATTATGGTTTAAACCGCAACTGATCTTTCAAATGAATGCGCCATTCGTAATTACACATAAAGGGAGGGGGCGTAACTTGTGCCATAAGAGGTGGGTCGCCCTATATCAACTATCAGGTATCAGCGCCTTCTCCTGAATCTTCCCTTATAGTCATCACGGTAAAGTGGGCGGAACTTTGGCACCTGCTGATCATAAGATCGGTTCGAGATGTTGTTATCCATGTTTACCTGAGGGATATCTTCTGATGCAAGCTCTAAGGTCCCGTATCTGCCCACGTTCAATCGGATGGATCCTCTAAATAGCGTCACGTATCCGTTCTTTATTGAAACAGTCTGACCAACCTTAACCCTTTGAATGTCATCATCCCACAGGCTCAGGAGTACGCACCCTGTCTCATCACCGACTAGCGCCTCGGCGACGTTGTGGGACGACCCGTCCTTGGTTGAGACCTCTTTACTTGGATTTATTTCCAAAATTTTTACTAGAACATCCACGCCTCGAGAGGCTGGATTTAGTTCCTCTATCTTTTTAACTTCTGACATTATTTCTCCAACTTTTTTTGCTTTGTTAGACTCCGAAGAGTCTACTCATGAGATAAAAGATGGTAGTAAATAAATCTTCTTATTAATTCCAAGGGGTCTACCTTTCCCTTCTTCCCGCAATGAAATCCTCGAACCATCTCCGCGCCTCACTTATTGGACATGGAATAGGGGGTTTCTTAAATCCGTAAGCAGAGACGCTTATCAGCGCTCCTGAGAGCCCTCTATTTATAGCTATCTTAGTGCCCCTGATAATATCGAGAAGCATCCCTGCTCCGTTCGCCCCGTCATAAGTCCTGAAGTATATGTCAATCACGACATCCGTCCCTAGGCAGTTCTTGCCCTCAACGTAGAAATAGCTAGTTCTTCTGTCTTTCATAAATCCTACAAAATCAGAGGTTCCAGTTGCGATCTTGGAACCCTCAGGAAGGACCTGCTTTATAGTGTCTGTCTTGATCTTTCTTTTCTCTTCTCGCCTATTATCCTCCAAGATCCCGTAGGCTTCCATTGACCCTCCTATGTCTAACTGGTAGGTCTTCTCCACCTTAACGCCTCTAGATTTTAAAAACTCCAAAAGCTCCATATGTAGGGCGGTCCCGCCTATCTGACTCATGAGATCATCACCCACCACCGGAACCCCCGCATCATCAAACATTTTAGCCCATGACCCATCTGTGGCTATTTTTGTTGTGGTGCAATTTATGAAAGCGCATTTGCAATCAAGCGCCACCCTTGCATAGAACTCTGATGCCCTGCGAGCACCTGTGGGCAGCAAGTTGAGCATTATCTCGGCACCGCTGTTCCTTATGTACTCCTTCACATCAACGGGAGGCGAATCGTCAACTGATATTAACTCTTTGAGCACACCGTCAGCACCATCAAGGACCTCTCCTTTCACGACCCTGACCCCTGTAGTTGGGATATCACACACCTTCAGTGCAACGTTAGGCTCTGAAAATATTGCCTCTGAGAGATCCTTCCCGACTTTTCGAGAATCTATGTCTATGGCCCCAACGATCTCTATGTCCGAAGGTTTGAACCCGCCAAGATCCTTATGCATCAAACCAACCTCATTCTCCCTGTAGAAGTTTATTGCTTGGAGTAATGAAGAGCAACAGTTTCCCACTCCCACTACAACAACCTTGATTTTGTCCATACTTTGCACCTTAAATCACCGTTATGCGGCTTCGATATAAAACGGTTGTTATAGGAAAAAGATTTATGTAGACAGACTAACAATAAACTGTTCTACAGAAATACAGAGCTGTTGAAAAATGGAATCATCTCCAGAAAGAATCGATGATTTGTACCGGGAATTCGGCTGGATCAAAGATTATTTGGAGGAGATACTCTCACTCCAAAGGAGAATTTTACAAAAGCTAGATAGTAAAAAAACAGAGGATCACTCAAAAGATACTGAGCTTGACGCATGGCTTCTTTTAAGATTGCCTGACCATTTGAGAAAGACTATGATGGCCCTTGCGAAGCTCGTGGAAGCGAGAGCTGATGAAGTTGCTAAGATAACCGGAAGGGCAAGGGCTATAGAGAGCGGATATCTAAATCAGCTTGTTAGGATGGGCTACGTGAAGAAGGTTAGAAAGAAACATCAGATATATTTCTCGGTGGAGGAGGGTTACAAGCATGGGTAAATTTATCACAATTCACTCTTTCAAGGGTGGAACTGGGAAAAGTTATCTCTCTGTAAATCTTTCGACGATATATGCTCTTAGGGGCAAAAAGATCGCCCTTTTAGACTTGGACTTCAGGGCTCCCACGCTATACGAGGTTTTCGGCAATAATTCATCAAAGTGTTACATCAATGATGTATTAGATGGTACTGCAGCAATAGAGGATTGTCTTGTGGATTGTTCGAGCAAAATAGAAAACCGTGGAAAGCTTTACGTAGCGTTTGCAGATTTTACAACAGATGCGATAAGAGAAATGGTCTCTAAGGGTAGGAGGTGGGAGATCGAAGCCCTGAGGAGGCTTTTGATGCTCAGAAAGAAATTGGTAGACGATCTTCAATTTGACTACGTAATAGCGGACACTAGCCCCGGCATTCTCTATCTTTCCATAAACGCCGTTGTTGCAGCAGACATCGCCGTTGTGGTGTCAACTTTGGACGACTCAGATATCAACGGAACCGAGAGGATGCTTCGCGAACTGTACGAGATCTTCGAGAAAAAGACCTTTGTTGTAGTCAATAAGGCAATCGGGCTACAAAACGAGGAGAAGCAAAAAATCATAGAAAATTTAGGTAAAAAATACAGAACTTCCATAATAGGAGTCTTGCCCTGCATCTGCGATGTTGGCGCGCTGAAAAGGTCTACGATTTTAGCAATAAAAAATCCAAACCACCCATTCATAAAGATGATTGAAGATATCGCAACAAAGATAGAAAACGCATAGAATTTCATCTATAATGTTCTCTTATTTCCTTTGCTTTTTGGAGGTACTCTTCCATTTCCCTTTTCTGTAAAACTCTGTCAGGTAGAGTTTCAGGCAAAAATAGAATTATGAAAGTCGCTAAAAATAACAGGGTACTCACGAGAGGGAAGAATTCCAATATCCCGATATAAGTAGAGGTCCCAAAGAGTTCAAAGAGAGTACTTGAAAATGACAAGATTACGGAAATGCCCACGTAAATTGGGCGTTCTTTCGGCTTACATATGTCTCCCCATAATATCAATATAAAAAGTGGAGTTAAAACTCCCCAGGCTATACCTTCAACAAATGATATCCTGATTAAACCCCCCCCGGAGAGAGATATAAATGCGTATATCAATCCCAGGTACGCATAAGAAAAGAGAAGCATTTTCTTTCTACCAAAATAGTCGAAAATGACACCTCCAATTACCATTGAAAATAGCCCAGTTAATATTGTGGCAGAATTTAGCAAAATTAGTTCGGTCCTTGGCACCAAATATGCAAAAGCAACCACAGAAAAGTAGTCAACAAAAACGAATATCAGCCATATAAAAAGGAAATAAGCCCTGATGTTTATCGGCATTGGGTTGTATTCCTCCTCATAAACTCGCAAAATTTTTTCATCTTTCAAAAATATTGTGAGTATCTTTAAGGCGAAGACCATAAGGGCAAGTTCAAAAACGCCGGTGACAAGAGGGGAGACTAATATTACCAGCATAAAAACCAGAAACGTAAAAAGTCCGGCAACAGACCCTCTGTTTTCAAATTTTGTTCCATCGATTACCAAGGTCAAGATCCTTGGTATATAAAGACCTAATGATACCGGACCAGCAGTACATAGTACTGCAACCTTGATCACATCATTCAGAGGAGCTATTAATGATAATGAAAAAACCAATCCTGCTAAATCAAACACTAAACGCTTGATCCCACTAAGAGGTAACTTGTAGAATGCCCCCGCCAATATCGTTAATATTGTAATTGAACAAAAAAGTGCAACGAATAGAAAGTAAAGGTTCTCACTGATCGTTGTTGCTATTGTATTTAGTTTTGCGAATACAAGGTATGCGATTGCCAGGTTGATGATAGAATACACTACAATCGAGTTCCTGACCGCCTTGGATGCGTCCTTCAATGAGGCGAGCATTTTATTGAAATTTACCATTATAATCAATGATATAGCTAATGTGTTATAAAATATATCTCTTCTGAGGTTTGTAGTTAAACGCTGTTAATTCGTTTAAAAACGTTCTTTACCTATCAAATATTCCGAAAGGTATTTATTTGAGCAATCATCTTCTACTATTAGTAGTGTTTGATCTAGTTGGGGAAAAAAATGAGAAAATATGACCCGATCCGCAAAAACGGTAAATTATGGTGGTATCCTCGCTGGTAAGATGCCCAGCTACCTAAATATGGAAATGAGTATTCTTGGATCTTTGGTTCTATTTGCGAACTTTTTTGCTCTCTGAACAAGGTTGTCTATAGTTTTTTTTGTTTTAAACTCGCTACCATTATCCTTTAATAACGATACAAGCCGTGATATATTTTCATCACCGGGTTGCTGAAGCATCTCATTAAGTAAAGTTATACACCTATCGTCCCCTAGGGAGTATACTATTGGGAGCGGGAGGCTCTCCTTAGTTATCCTTGAAAAAAGCTCCTTTTTATCATAAAATGTGTCGTGGTAATCGTCTCTCAGTATTGCAATCATTCCTAAAAGTCTCCCAAAATTTGCGAGGGCATCGATCTCTTCTTCCGAGCCTCCTCCTATTATTCCTCCAATCTTTGTATATGCCTCAACATCCGCTGCCTTCATTCTTACGAGCCTTAGATATCTCCTAGGCGTTACCTGAAAATTTCTTACGAAATTAAGCTCTTCCATCTCGGCGGATCCAAGTTCAAAGAGACCTTGATTTATTGCTTGAACGACGGCTAGCGCCTTGTCCTTTGGCAGTATATGCCATAGTTCATGCAGGCATTTGAGCCCACCGATTATTAGGCAGTCCCCTATCAATAGCGATCTTGAAACTCCGTACTGACCAACCATAGTCTTATACATTTTTTCTGATCTAACAAACGATTCGTCAATTATGTCGTCATGAATATCGAGTCCGCCACTTGCAAGTATTAGAGCCTTTGCTGCTGGACTGACCATCGAAGGATTTCCGCCCACCGATTTGCATGCAAATATCATAAGGGCTGGCCTAAAATAATCCTTCCATTTCATTGAATACTCCTTAAGTATCTTTAAGGCAGTCTTGGAGTATATTTTGTTGGATAGCAGGTCCTCAAATGCCGCCTTGACCAAAGCCTCTCCAACTTCTTTTATGGTTGTAGGGTAGTCCGGCAAATCACTCACATCTTATTATTTAATTCTTCCCTGATTTTGACTTTGCGGATAAGTTTGGTCCCTTCCTAATGAGCTAAATACAAAATATAGGATCGTGAAAAGCCCTAAGTATATTGTAACAATGTAAGTTACTTCGTTTATCAAAGAAACTCCTATCCTCGTCGCTAACGAAATTGCAGCCCAATAATAATTAAAGAACCAATGCAAAAGAATTGCACTATCAAAACCGTATCTCACTGAACAGTATCCTATAAATAATCCTGCAATTAGTGTTGATGGGATCTTCCCCCAACTCCAAGGCCCGAACAGAACATGCGCAAAGGAGAACATTATGGCTGAGATCGAGATTAGTAACGTCTTTAGAATTTTAAACCACGAATCTGGCTCGGTCTTCACATTCTGTAAGAAAGACTCAGGCTTGAATATTGCAGTCAAAGTCATAAAAATCTTGGTTCCATTAGTCATTCCCTTCATTGAACCTCTTGTTTCTATAAGCAAGTAGAACGCCATCGGAATAAGTATTGGAACGAGTCTAAACCCAATCTCCTCAGAGACCGCTGCGTAGGAGAGTGTGAGGAGCTCAGAAAAAGGGTCTGGAAAGGATGGTCCTCCTACACCCGCCCCCACGCTCTCTCCTAAAGTGTTCAATGCTGTGGTAACCAACAGCATCGCAGATGATATCCCAGGCATGAGGACCAAGAAGTTTCTTCGGAATTTGTTCAAATCCCCTTCAATGAAAAGACCTTTCATTACTCCGCAGAACCTCTCATTTGAAAAAAATGCCGACAAAAAAGATAAACCAAAGATGAAATTTAGCACGAGAAATACTTGCCAAGCCTTGAAATCCACTGCAATGCTCACGGTCCAAAAGTACAGTATATTAATCCTCAATGTCTTGTAGTTTTTATTTGCGAAAGGGATCCCCTCCGGTGAGAAAAAAGCAAGAAGGGAAAAAACAAATGCCATAACATAGGTACCGATAGCTGCAAGTGCCAGAATCCCGTAAAATGCGGCAAGCAATCTGTTATAATTTAACCGACCATTTTTTGAATTTACAATCTTATTATGAGGAAGAGCCATTAAAAAAACCCAGGATCTTAGAAATGTATTCTGCCAACGATAACCCTGTTTTTGGCAACATCCGCCATAAATTCTACCCCTCTGAGTTTTGGGAGCTTCAGCAAGAGATCCCTTTCCGTCAAAATTCCAATGGGGTTTCCAGCCGAGACCACGATCAGCGATCCAACATTATTCGCATTCATAATCTTCACAGCATCGCTTAGGTCTACATCAGGGCTGACAGTTTTTGGGTTCAATGTAGCAATTTTGGAGACATTCGTGTTCAGAATGTAATCTGATAGTCCTTTGTTTATCGCCTCCTCCACGTAACCGCTTGCCAGAAACCTGATTATATCTTTGACAGTCACTATTCCCCAGAGCCTGCCCTCGCTAATTATTGGAATTCTTCTGATGTCCTTGCCTATCATAACTCGAGAAAGGTCGAGTAACGTGGCTTTCGTGTCAAGCGTGATGAGGGGCTTGGACATCACTTCGAATACCTTCACAAACATCTGGTTCCCCTCAAACAACTTGAATAGGTGCCTCTCAGAGAGCGTCCCCCAAATTCTGGAGTGCTCGTCCAAAAGAGGAAGCATCCCAATATCGTGCTTTGCCATCACTGCCATGAGCTCGGGGAGCGAGTCTGTCATCTTTGCTACAATCGGTCTCTTGTTTACGATAGGCTCGATTGGCGAATGGAGTGCTCTGTGCAGGTCCCCCCTGTGTAACTCTTTCAGAATGTTGAATTTCTCCCCGCCGCCAAGATAATTGAGTATATCCTTCGCGGAGACCAGCCCGTCAACTTTTTGCCCATCATTAGAGACTATGGCATGCCTCACACTTCTCTCATTCATCAACTTTACAGCATCGATCACCCTAGTATTAGAAGGAAGAACTACTGCGGGTGGATGCCTTGCTATTGACATTACTGAGATTGCCATAATTCCTACCACTGCCTATCTCTTTTTACTCAGTTAAAGTTAAAGTTGACGATAGGTCATATTTTAGTTTGGTGCTTATGTTCTTACTACTTTATGATATAGAGGGCAAAAAAGACCCTCATGGCATACGAATAAGGCTGGTACGTGCGCTGAGGAGGGTAGGCGCCTTTCAATTCCAGAGATCTTGTTGGGTTGTGGAATCCTTTGATGAACACTTAATCAGTGTATTGGACGAGCTCAGACGGGCTGGTGGGTCTGTTAAGATCATGGAGTGGCTGCCCAGAACCTTGGACGAAATCCTGGATGGGAAGAGATCTAAGAGTGTTGTGCTGGCACCACTCTCAGCCGAACCCGTGCTCGAGGGCTGGCACGAAAAGATAAGGTCCACATTAGAGCATGCAGGTTTCAAAGTTGCAATAGTCCCTGTTGGGGAGAGTGCGGCAAAGGCCCTTTCAAGGAGCAGGCAACACAAAACAGAGAAAAGCATAAGCCGAATTATTGACGAGATCTCGCTGATGGATATGGATGGGCTCATCTTGATGAACCTGGGCAGGAGTACCCAGAGCGGGATTATATATGTGGCTCAGATAATATCCAACACAAAGCTCCTAAAGAACATGTCATCCCTCCCGCTGATTCACATAGAGAGGCTTGGAAGACCAGACGGCGCAATAATCCTCTGGAATGAGGTTGGTGGAGAATTGCTAGACGCTATAAAAAAGGCAGTCCAGCTTGAAATCATACGACCGAGTGTGGAGATAAAGAGGGTCACCAAAGAAGGTGAGAGGGAGATAAGGCAGGTTCTTTATGCGGAGCCCGGAGACAAAATCATTGTTAATGGTAAGGTTGCAGGACTTTGTCTCACAAACCAAGTATACCTCATTGCTGAGAATGGTAGACTTGTAGATATTATAGGTGGCAAGATCTTCAAGGGGGCGGCTAAAAAAATTTCCTTTGACTCCCTTGCCACAGCTATTGTTAAGACCGTTCCCGCATAGTTTTCAATACCCCGATCGAACTTCCCAACCCTGCGAGCTGATCCTCTGAGTAATTTAAATATGGTTCAGGTTAGTGCATTCATAAAAATAATATTCTAATGTCTCCTGGGGAGAATGCTTAAAAAAGGGCCATGCTGAAGTACGCATAAAAGCGTTTAGTTTACATGTCAGTCGGGCATGTCTCAGGCTTTGAAAAGCTAGAATAAAGCTCTGCCCGAAAACGGAACGAATGATCTCTTCAGATTTGCTTTAGGAACTGCACAGTTTAACCCTTCGGAAGTCACCAATGGGGATGAGTGAACTACCCCTCGCTATCGCAGGGGGACTTCTCGCCGAGAGAGTTAAAACTTTTTTACGATTTAGGAGGGTATGTGGGGGTCTAAAAAGTCGTAAACAAAAACTCTGAAGATCTCAAAATCAAGAACCCTCGAAGGCTTAATCCGTGGGACATCAAGGCTTGTGAATCTCTATCTTCCTTCCTTCAAAGAATGCTGATATTATCTTCTCTTTTCCGCTCTCGACCATGCGCCAGATTGTGTTTCTCGAAACCCCCATCACAATTCCTGCCTCATCATAAGAAAGCTTCTCGAGCTCCACAAGGCGCAGCGCCTCAAGCTCTGCCAAATCGAGATGTATGGGCGGCCTAAGCTCCTTTGGGTATGGTACCAAAGCGTCTACCGGTGGAAGGTTGTGTATATGAACTGGCTTGGGCGTTCTGCCAACCATCCCTCTTCGGCATCTACAACAAGAACATTTTGGCATGAAATATTCCTCTGCTTATGCGGCTTAATACCCTTACGGATGAGCCGCCTACATCTATCAAAAAAAAAGGGAAAGAGAGGCCTTCCATCGGTCTCCGAATTCAACTTTCCTGTTTCTTCTTTTCGCCCTTTAGTCTCTCAATCTCATTTTCAACGTATTCAAGCTCTCTTCTCAGCCACTCTCTTGTTGCTTCAAGCTCTTCAAGCGCTGGAGCCCTGCGCCAGAAGCCATATGCATGAGGACCGAAGCCACAACTGCATGGTCCGTGGCAATGGCAATAGTCCCATCTCCACATTATTTGACCACCCCGTAACTAATAAGGCAAAATGTTATTTAAATTTTGTGATATATCTCATTATGCAGGAAAGTCCGAGAGAAGATGGCTTTGACGGTGGGGTCATCACATCAGGGGTATTAACGTAATGTAAAGTGAGCATATCACCGCTGTAGTTATAACGCCCGCAACGTTTGGACCCATGGCATAAAGTATGATGTAGTTCTTTGGGTTTATCTCTTGGGCCATCTTTTGTGATATCTTGGCTGTTGTTGGTACACATGAAACGCCTGCAGGTCCAAGAAGCGGATTTATCTTCTTTCCGCTAATGTAATACAGAACCATTCCTCCGATCGCCCCACCAATGCAAGAGAGAATTAGTGAGGTAATTCCCAGCACGAGTATGAGGAAAACTTTAGGGTTCGTAACTACGTCGGACGTGGTTAACATTCCCAGCACGAATGCCAAGAAGAACGTCGATCCTGACAACACCACCTCGTCCAAGAACTTAGAGTACCTATCAATCCTCGCCTCCTTTATAACAACGCCCAAAAAGAATGATGCAAAGAGTGGCGCGGCCGATGGGAACATCAAACAGAGCAAGCTACCCACCAGGACCGCAAATACCATCTTCTCCCTCTGGTCCGCCTTGCCTACCTTCATCGGGTCCATGTAAGTTCCCATCGCTGACTTTGGGATTATCGCCTTGTTTATGTAGGGCTGGAGGATGTAGAGTACGCTCAAATATATGTAGGCGATTATGCCGATGGGCACAAAAAGCTCTGGGGCAAGAAAAAGCGAGGTTAACAGCACAACTGGACCGTCCGCCCCGCCCACAATTGACACCGCGGCCGCCTCCTTGAGGCTCAAACCAGCCATTACCCCCAAGGGCAGTGTGAAGACGGTCCCCAACTCTGCAAAGGACGCCAAGAAAAGACTCATAAGCGGTTTGGAGATTAGAAATGAAAGATCAGTAATCAATCCAATCCCAAGAAAGATCATACACACTATAAGCGTGTTTAAGAAAGCCAAGGTGTATACGGGCTGCAGCCAGAAGATCTGCAACGCCTGAATCACATCTGATGGCGAAGATACCATCGGGTTTACATGGAGCGTCCCTATTGCGCCATTAGGCAGGACAAGCATCGACATATTAGAGAAGAGTATCCCTAAACCCATGGGTAGTATTATCAGTGGTTCGACTATCTTCCTGTATGCCAGAAATACAAACAAGCCGCCAATGATTATGAGGACTACCCTTGCCAAAGCCTGATAGGGCTGAACCAAGAAGAAGGTCCATATCCCTGGGAAAAGTGGTCCTATGAGGTCCAATAGATTAAATGGCATAATTTTTACCCCTTTCTCTCACCTTTGGCCAAGAGCCTTATGAGGGAAATCAATCCCGCCACAAGCAATGAAAAGATAAACAAACTCACAAACACTCCCAGAGAGAAGAGAAAGACGCTCTGGATGTCCAAATAAATCAGCCCTCTATTACCATGAGCGTAGCTCCAAGTTCTACCTGATCGCCCGGTCTCACCTTGATCTCCTTAATTTTTCCTGACTTGGGTGCGACGATCTCTGTCTCGAGCTTGAGCACGTCCATGGTCAAAATGACATCGTTTTCCTTGACATAATCCCCCTCTTTAACCTTGATTGATAAAACTTTACCGACCACAGGGGATATCACGGGCTCATCCATGCTCCTACACCCTAAATTAAATATGTTCTATTAAATATTAAATTTTTTGTATAATTTATACAAATGGAATTTATTATATATGTAAAACAGAAAATAAAAAAAATTTTAACTTTGTCCTTCAAGTATAAAAATATGGCAATATAGATTTTTACCAACTAGCGCAGAAAGCCCACACCCTTCAGAGGTGGGGGGATGTCAGCTATGTAAATATGCTGCTTATCCTGTCTATGGTCTTTATACCAGTTCCAGTCATTGGTATTAGAACATCTTTCAGTCCTCTGAGTTTTTTAAATGCTGCGTATGCAGTCGCTGATGTGGGTTCTGCTATCACTCCCCTCTTGTAGAGCTGCTTTAGCGCCTCGACTATTTCATCATCATTCACTGTAAGTGCATCGCCATGAGTCGCTCTGATCACATTCAAAATCTCCTCCTTTCTAGGCGGGTTTTCAATTCTAAGACCGTCAGCCAGTGAGCTCCTTTTTATTCCCTGTATCTGGCCGTGAATCGCCTCGTATATCGGGGCGCAGCCCTCCCCCTGCACCGCGTAGAAGGCTGGGATCCTTTCAATGAAACCCATATCACTGAGCTCAGTGAGCCCCTTAAAAAGCCCTAAGAACAACGTGCCGCTTGCAACGGGCACCACAACAGCTTCGGGAATTCTATCTCTCTCGAACAACTCGAATGCCACGGTCTTCATACCCTCGATATAAAATGCATCCCACGTGTGCCCTATGTAGAGATCCTCTTCCCTCAACTCCCCCACGGCTCTCATTGATGCCTCCTTCCTTGTCGCACACTCCACAACATCGGCGCCACATGAGCGAATAAGGACGCGTTTTGCGACAGGCGCATCCTTTGGGACATATATCCTGGCGCGGATGCCAGCCCTGGCCGCATAAGCGGCTGCCGCGATTCCGGCATTCCCAGAAGAGTCCTCAACGATGCTTTTGACGCCTATGCGCCTTGCCCTGTTCACGCTCACCGCTGCCCCTCTGTCCTTAAACGATCCCGTTGGCGAAAAGTACTCCAGTTTGAGAATAGCCCCTTCATCCTTTATCTCGACTAGCGGGGTACACCCCTCACCCAAAGTAATGTGTTCTTCTGAGAAGGGGATGAGCCTTTTGTACCTCCAAAGCCCTGCCTCCCCTCTATCAACTAATTCTTCAAAGCGATTGCATTTTGGGCATTCAGTGACCAAATTTAATGGCCTTCTGCAGGAGGGGCAGTTCCAATACCGGGTATCGAGAGGATACTCCCTCCCACACCATCTGCACAAAAGTCTAAACGCCAATCAGAGACACCACTAAATAGTTTTTGCCTTCTGGTTAAAGCGTTTTTTCCTCCTCTGCATGAACTCGAGGGCGACGTTTGGCAATAGCGCATAACTCAGGTAGTCCTCCTCCTTCTCCACCAAATCCCTCGGCACCTCGTTCCTGATCTTTTCCCACAACGGTGGCAACAGATCTGCTGGCCTGACCGTTATGACCTCCTCCTTCGTCAGCTCCAGGACCTCCTTAGAGATGGGCGCGGGAGGTCTTCCATAAAGTCCCCTTATGTAGTCTTTGACCTCTTTCGGGATGAGTCTGTATCTACCAACCAAAACATTGAGGACTGCCTGTGCACCTATAATCTGGCTAGTCGGTGTGACCAAGGGGGGCCATCCGAGATCCTCCCTGACCCTAGGCACCTCCTTCAGAACATCCTCAAGCCTGTGGAGGGCCCTCTGCTGTTCAAGTTGATAGATTAGGTTACTGAGCATCCCGCCTGGAATTTGGTGTATTATGACGCCCAGGTCTACAGGGCGTTCCTTCTTGGCGTAGTCGAACCTCTCGTAACCCTTCCTGATTTCCCAGAAGTACTCTGCTACTCTTTGAAGGGCATGCAAGTTCAGCTCCAAGGGGTAGTTTTCCCTCAAAGCGTAGTAGAGGCTCTCGATGGGAGGCTGAGACGTGGCTCCAGACATCGAGGATATTGCGCAGTCTAATATGTCCGCGCCTGCTTCCACGGCCTTCAGGTAAGTCATGGGCGCGAACCCGGCCGTACAGTGGCTGTGCAAATCGATAGGAAGCCCTATTCTCTTCAGCGCAGTAACGAGCTGGAACGCCACGTATGGCGTCAGTATGCCAGACATGTCCTTCACGCAAAGGTAGTCAGGCTCTAGAGATGCCAGCTCTTCGCCAAGCCTTGAATAGTATTCCAATGTGTGGACTGGGCTTATTGTGTAAACAATTCCGCATTGAACCTCAGCTCCAGCACCCTTGGCTGCCTTGACGGCAGTTTTCAGGTTCCTGATGTCGTTCAGGGCATCAAATACCCTTACAATATCAATGCCGTTCTCTACCGATTTTTTCACGAACCTTTCTACGATATCGTCAGGATAATGGCGGTATGCGAGCAGGTTTTGCCCACGGAACAATGCCGAGAGCTTTGTGTTTCTCACTTTGGTCCTGATAGCCTTGAGCCTGTCCCACGGATCCTCGTCTAAGAATCGCATGCACACGTCGAACGTCGCCCCTCCCCAGACTTCCATGGCAAAGAGACCTACTGAGTCCATATCCTCTAGGATTGGTAGTATCTGGTCAGTTCGAAGCCGAGCGGCTATCAGGGATTGCTGGGCATCACGTAGGGTAGTGTCGAGGAGCTTTACCATTATTTCCACCAGAAAAAGATTAGGGGGCCTTTACAAACCATTTTGGCCCCTCTAATATTCTGGTCATTAGCGTGGCAACAGCAACGTCACCTGACGCATTTATCATAGTTCTGAGCATGTCCAGTATTGGGTCTATCGCAACTATCAGTGCAATTCCCTCAAGCGGTAGACCGGCAGCAGCTACTGTCATAGCGAGCATCAGCAGACCCCCTCCTGGTATCGCAGCAGTGCCCACTGCTGCCAAAGTACCAACTACGATTATCGTACCATACAAGGTGGGATCCAATGTTATTCCAAAGGCCTGTGCTATGAACACTGCACAAAGTACTTGGTACATAGCAGTCCCGTCCATATGGCAGGTCGCTCCCACAGGCAAAACTAGGTTTGTGACATAATCTGGAATGCCGGTCCTCTGGGCAGCCCTTATGTTGACTGGTAATGTCACAGCACTACTTCTGGTCGTAAACGCCACTAAAGCTGGCTCGATAATGTTTTTCCAATAAACAAGCGGGTTGAGTCTACTCAGAGCCACCACGATGGTATATACAATGAAGAAGAAAGCCAGGCTCACAGAGTAGTCGAGTGTTATCAGTTTCCCATAAGCCACCAGTATAGATGTGCCGTAAGTGCCCATAAGCCATGCTGCGTAGCCAAAAACACCTATTGGCGCGACCCACATCACTATTGTAACAACCTTCAGAACGACATCCGAGAGGTAACCAAGCGCCCTGGCAACCGGTTTCCCCTTCTCCCCAGCCAGACTAACAGCAAGACCGAGTATGATCGAGAAGAATATGGCCTTGAGTAGCCCACCCACAGAGAAGATGTCCACAAAGTCGTAAGGTATGACACCTAATATGAGATCCACCACAGAGGGTGGCGTTGGTGGAGTGTATCCTGCTGGAGGTTTCAGTCCTACCCCGACCCCAGGTCCAAAAGCAAGGGCTGCCGGCAGCATTATCGAAGCCGCGAGTGCTGACAAAAGTATGAAGAGCACAAACATTCCAATGACAAGTTTGCCGAGTCGGCGGAGGTCTGCGATCTGAGCAACCGCAGCGGCTATGGTTATTATGACCAATGGCGTTACTATCATGCGCATCAGTCTTATGAATAAGTCGCCCAACGGCTTGAGGACTGCTGCAGACTTCCCAGCTGCTGCTCCGACCCCCAGACCGAGAATGAAACCGATGGTAATGGCCACGATCAATGCGTACTTCTTCCAGTCCATATGTGCTCCCCAAACTTCAACTATAAACTAAAATGCTTAAAAACTTTTATATAATTATATTAAATGCCCGTTTATTTTTAATATTTTTAAAAAGACTATATCCATTAAAATTTGTTAAGGATAAGATATTCCACATCTAATGGCCGTGCCTTTATTCGTGAACAAGTAAAGGAAATAGTCTGCGCCTTCCTTATCGAGCTGGTATGATATAGGAACTTTTGTGACATTGCCAGTATAAAGTATTATGGGAGGGGAGAATTTCGATGACACTAAAGTTATTCCGGACTGGATCTTGTAAAGGCTTGCCCCCTCCAATATCAGGGCTGGACCGTTATTTCGGAGTGTGACACTCACCAGCTCCGCAGTCCTTTTGTTCACTTCGACCCCTAACACCTCGACATTCTGCTCGAGCGCAATAGAGGATTGTTGCGTCCTGACGTATAGATAGACTGCACCAGTCACCAAAATCGCCGCCACTAGAAGTATTATTACAGCTTTTGTGGCGGAGATCCTCATAATGACCACCTAGTGGACTGGCACTGCAGGCCTCATAACTTGCATTATGGCTGGTATCAATGCCACAGTCCCCATAACTGCAAACCCCAGCGCAAGCGTTACCAGTCTTCGGATAGCCTCCATCCCCACACCCTCTATCTCTGGCACCCTTTTAATAAAGTGTCTGATCACAAATGACCAAACTACCAAGGATATTGCGAGTCCGTAACATGATATAACAACTATGAACATCGGAGCATCATGGAAGACGAAGCAATATGGGCAAGGTATTGGAGACTCTGCCGTGAATACAACCCTGCAGCATGGTACTGTCACAGCACTGACGGTGAAGTAGAACCCAAGGTCAAGAGCAAGATCAAGCACGAGTAGCGGAGCCAGCAATAGGAAGAGCCTGGAAAGTGACTGCATAAGCGGGGCGCCCTTCACCCTCCTGTTGATAAAGTCAAGGCTGAGCCATATTCCGTAAACTAAAAGGACTATCAGCTTGACCCCATTGTCGATCCAAGAGTATGGTGCTCCTGCTTGGTTCACGCCAAACTGGCACATCGCCCCTGGTATCAGCGGTATGAGGCTCTCGTTGGTAACCCAAAAAAGTATGCTGGCGACTATCCTAGTTATTAGGACCACCCATACCACTGTGGAGAGTAGGTAGTACTGCTTCTCCAGTCCGTACCTCTCCTCAAGGGAAGCCTTTGATATCTTTTTGCTTATGTTGTATGCCTTCGGGACCGTATAGATCATGAGCGCAAGGCCGAATACCCCTAGTATGACCATCACGGCGGTCAGGGGGGTCCATATCATCTTGTCACACCTCTTTTCCTGGCTTTGTCGGGGCTGGTGGCACCTGCGCCGGCTTCGGAAGAGGTGCCCCTAGCTTCTTCCACGCCAATATGCCTATAATCAAGACCGCCACTCCGATGACAACTATGCTCCCGAGGAAGGTTGTGGATGGCGGAACGTACTGGATGCCTATTTCGATAAGACCGGGTAATGCCTCCGCCACGGTCAGCACTGGCGCGCCTTGAGGTACTTCGTTCTTGAAGACCGCCAACGGATTATCTCGGTTCCAGCCATACTGGAGCAGAAGAGCAACAGAGGTCTCATTTATCGCGATCCTATTGCTGGCGCAACCTCCCGATATCTTTGAGCCAAGGATTATCCTCGCCGTATCTGGGGTCACGCTCACGACTGTTCTATTTCTTATATCTATCACGATCTTCGGCGCAGAGGTCCCGTACCAGCTGTCTAAGGCTTCTATGTGCACGTTGGGGTGGGCTGCGACCGACCTCAGCATGCATCCAGGGCAGCACGTCCACACCCTCTGGTTCGTGTCCACATCTATCAACTTTATGTTTGCGTCCATCTCCGGAGTTATGATCATGCCGCAGGCCTCGCACCTTGGAATCCCGTAGTATGTGTAGTAGTAATAGCCGCTTGTACCAATCAGGAGCAGTGCAACAACCACGAACACCCCTACCATTATGTATCTTCCCTTCATAAATCGCACCCGTGTTATACTTCAAAGCAAAAGTCATAAACGTTGTGGAATTGAATTCTTATAATTCAAACCGGAGGACACATATTTATTAGATTCCACCCCAAATTAGTAGTTGATAAAATTGAGAGGTATCACACATCCCTTTAGGGTCATGCTGCTCGTGACCACCATATCCGTATTTGGCATCTCTGCGGTGGTGGGAGTATTCCTTTACGCTCATCCATATTTCAACCCCTTCCAGAAGACGCCTCTCCCCCGCGGGTGGATAGACGAGAACACCTATGTCTCAAACAACTTCACTATAAGGAGTGGAGAGACCTTCAAAGACATATTTCAGTACAGTGGTGCGGGTGGGCAATCGATAATGATCCTTGGCATTCAGCCTTTGAGTGTTGAGAGTAAGGGAAACATATTCGTAAAATTCAACGGGATACCTCTGGGCGAAACATGGATCGAAACCACACAGGTAGTAAACACCTCCATTGCTTCGTGCTGCTTTGTGACACTTATCCAGGCTGGAGTGGACAACGTTGTGGAATTGACCTCTTATGGCTATGAAGGTAAGTTCAGATACCTTGTGATAATCCCAACGAAAAAATAGGGAGGACAAAATATGAAAAAAATCTACCTAATGCCGATTATGGCAATAGTCTTAACCTCCGCCCTAATGATCATATGTATAACCAATCAGACATCCTGGCAGTACCGGGAATATTACAAGGAAATTAGATATACCATTGGTCTGCCCAGCATAGCCATCGGGACGAACTACGAGGGCACCCGAAACCCTCTTTTGGAGGTTTTTGTCCGCTCCCTTTACGACGTGCCTGGAGGGTACGATTATGTCGTGCCTTCGAGCTTCATAGATACTCCGTTGAAGTTGAGGGAATACCATGAAAGCGTGCCGGGGTTCAACATGACAATAAGGAGGGGCTGAATTGATCAAGAAGCACAGAAACCTGCTAAGTTATTCTTTTGACTGCCTAAGCAGATACAGGATGAGGACCGCAGTAATAGTAGTGACTTTCCTTATAGCCACTACGATGGTTTCTGCAGTACTTTTCACTAAGGAGGGGTTGGAGAGAGAGGCAGAAATCAGCGTCAAGATGGCTCCCGACCTCACAGTCCAGTACCTCAAGGCAGGGCGGGTGGAGCTCATCCCCATTGACTATGCGGATACCATCGCGAAAGTAGAAGGTGTGAAGTCAGTAGTTCCTAGGATATGGGGGTATGCCGGAATATCCACTTACACATTCACTGTTATTGGTCTTGAGACCTCGTCCATTCCTACATACACAACCTTTGGAAGTATAGAGAGTGGGCGCTTTCTCACACCAGAGGATGCCGGAAAGGGGAACATCGTCATTGGCAAACTCATAGCAGGTCTTTTGAATGTAAAGGTCGGGGACGACATAATTCTGCTGAGCGAGTCTGTGGAGGCCAACAAATTCCATGTAGTGGGTCTATTCTCAGACGCGTCGTCCATATACACCGCAGATATGATAGTAATGTCAATAGAAGATGCCAGAAAGTTCTTCAGAATGCCAGATGGCTATGTCACGGATTTTGCAGTTTATGTAGAGGATTACGAGCAACCGGCAAATGTCGCTGCCAAGATGTCGTTCATGCCGAACGTGAGGATACTTGACCAGGACCTCCTGCTGCGGGGTTACAAAGCTGCCTATGGTGCCAGGGGTGGGATCTTTGTTACGCTGTGGACAATTTTACTGGTTGGAGCAGCGCTTGTCGCCTTCAGCCAGGCAGTTGTTGTAGGCCACGAATCAAAGTTTGAGGTAGGGCTCCTGAAGACCTTCGGTTTCTCCACACTGGACATTATAGAAGTGAGGCTTGTGGAGAGCCTTGTGCTCGGTTTCTTTGCAACTTCCCTTGGCATGGTCCTTGGGTATGTATACGCAGCTTATTTAAACGCGCCCGGCCTGGTTGACATTCTGCTTGGGTGGGCCTTCCTCCCCAGGGAATTCAGACTTCCCGTTTACGTCAGTTGGTCCTCTGTATTCTCCATATACGCCGTGACTGTTCTCCCCCTGTTGATAACCACAGTTGTCCCTGCTTGGCTAAATGCCATCACAGATCCTGAACTTGCTATGAGGAGGGCTGCCGCATGATAGAGCTCCGCCAAATAACAAAGATCTACAACAAAGGAAAGTTCAACGAGGTTGTGGCTGTTCAGGATGTGAGCCTTAAGATAGAAGACGGCAAGATAGTAGTGCTGACTGGTCCAAGTGGCTGCGGCAAGACCACCCTCCTAAGTATAATGGGCTTGATTTTGACCCCGACCTCAGGCGAGATCCTCTACGACGGCGAACCAGTCTTAGAATCCTCTGATTATTGGAAGACAAACTTCAGGAAGGAGAAGTTTGGCTTTGTATTTCAGCACATAAACCTCCTGCCCCAATACACCGCCTTAGAAAACATACTTCTCCCCCTCTATGCCAAGGACACTGATCCCGGAGACTTTATGGATAGGGCTGTCGAGTTGCTCTCTAAGCTGGGCGTTATTGAGAGGGCAAACTACCTCGTTGAGCAGCTCTCTGGTGGTGAGCAGCAGAGGGTGGCATTTGTCAGGGCCTTAATTAAGGATCCGAAGTACCTGTTTGCCGATGAGCCGACGGTCTTCGTTGATGAGGATACCTCTAGGATAATATACCGGCTACTTCAGGACCTCAGAGATAAAGGGAAGACTATAGTTGTGTCGACCCATGATCCAGAGTTAATAAAGATAGCCGACGAAGTACACAGGATGGACAGAGGAAGACTAGTGCAGACCAAGTAGCTCACTTCGTCATAATTACTTTGTAAAATCAAAGGCGAAGGACAAAAGTCATCCGTTTGAATGCCTGATCCAAAAGTTTTAATAGTAATATTTTTACTTAAAGAAGTAACACTAAAGAGTGGAAATCTTATGCACATTCCTGATGGCTTCCTGAGTCCAGAGATGATCTTAGTCACCTATGTCATCACCGCGATCTTTTGGGTCGTCTCGTTCAGGAGGGTCAAGTTCGAGCTGGACGAGAGGATGGTGCCGCTTATGGCGCTGCTCACTGCGCTCTTCTTTGCTGCCCAGATGATGAACTATCCGGTGATCGGGGGGACTACAGCGCACCTCCTAGGCGGTGCCTCTCTGGGGATACTGCTGGGACCATCAACGGGAGTAATCTCAATGACTATCATCCTCCTGCTCCAGTGCCTGCTCTTTGGGGACGGAGGGATAACGGCCCTGGGGGCTAACGTCCTGAATATGGGCGTGGCAGGAGTTATAATTCCATACATCTTGTTCGTCCTCATAATCCGGGCTACAAAAGGTAAGAGGCTTTTTCTTGGTGCATTTGTAGGTGGGTTTGTGGGAGACGTTGTGGCTGCCATCTTAGCGGGGCTAGAGCTGGGACTTTCAGTTCCAACATTTCTATACGGGATCTCAATATCGGTCCCGGCTATGGCAATTCACCATTCCATAATAGGTATTGCTGAAGGTCTGGTAACCGGGGCGTTGTTGAAACTTCTAATCAGCGCGAAGCCTGAAGTGCTGAGCATAAGCCCCACCTTCAAGTCCCTGTCGTTGGAGCTGAGAGCGGTTAAGGAAGGAGGTCTAGCTATTGAAAAATCTTGACAGAAGTGTAATTTACGGACTGATAATTGCACTCGTTTTTGTCGCAATTGGAACTTTTTTCCTCTACGAATCCAATGAGACACTCGATATGGTGGCGGAGCATCTAGGATTCGTGGGTGAAAATATCATTGCATCGCCCTTCCCAGAGTACACAATTCCAGGATTCGACAATGTGTGGGCTTCACTCGCACTAGGAATGATCTCCACTATAATCATATTCGCAGTAGCATACGGCATTGGAAAGCTGATAGCGAAAATCCGCACAAAGAGTGTGGCATCTTGATGCCTTCGGCAATTAAGGATCTGGTCAGAGGCCTTGAGGAGATCTTAGAGGCAGACGGGGCAGGCGCCTCACGCAGGAATTTAAGCCCTCTGGCTCTGGTCATAGTCGCCTCGCTGGTAGTCCTATCGGCACTACTTGCAAATTCCTTCCTGCAACTTGTAGCCTTGGGAATGTTAAGTACGCTGTTGGCTGCCTCCCTTGGAATCCGGCTAAAGAGGTATTTTATAAAACCTATTGTCCTCTCGCTCTTCGTTTTCTTGATATCTCTCCCCGCCGCATTCTTGACAGGAGGGACGCCTTTATTCGCCATTAGTGTGGGCCCTCTCAAAGCCTTAGCCTCATTTGAGGGCGCCTATAGAGTTGCCCAATTTGTGATGAGGGTGTGGGTCTGCGTCGCAACGCTCACTATGCTCACCTCAATTTTAGGTATTGATGGGATCTTGAACGTTTTAGCCCAAGTGAGGGCCCCTAGAATACTCATTGAGGTGATCTCCCTGACCTATAGGTACCTCTTTATTTCCATGCATGAAACCCAAAAAATGCTCTTGGCAAGGGATGCAAGGAGGTTCCGAAATAAAAAACACATCAACGCCCAAGATCTAAGAGACCTTGGAAGGGTGCTGGCAGCTTTATTCATAAGGACCTATGAGCGCTCCGAGAGGGTATATCTCGCCATGAAGGCGAGGGGATTCACGCTTGGTAGGACCCAGCCCTTAAAAAAGTATTCGATCAATTCAAAAGACCTTCCAGTCATTCTCGCTGTTTTAGCAGTGATCCTTTTTGCCTTTGTTACTCTCGCATAACGGGGGGCTTTCTTTGGAAGTTGTAATAGAAGCAAGGAACTTGGAATACTCTTACGCCGGCGGCATAAAGGCTCTGTCGGGAGTCTCTCTCGATGTGTTCGAAGGCGAGAGGTTGGGCATTTTAGGTCCAAACGGCGCAGGGAAATCGACATTGATCTTGCTAATTTCTGGCCTACTCAAGCCCAGCAATGGTTGGATCAAGGTTTTTGGAAAGAAAACGACCTCCAAGGAATTTGAGGGCGTCAGAAGTAGTATAGGTGTTGTCTTTCAGGACCCGGACGACCAGTTATTTAACAACACAGTCTTCGACGACGTAGCCTACGGTCCGAGAAACCTCGGCATGGATGAAGATGCAGTTAAAAGAATCGTGAGCGAGACCCTCAAGATTATGGGTATAGACCACCTAGCAAATCGCCCGCCCCACCGCCTCAGCTACGGCGAAAAGAAGAAGGCTGCAATAGCTACAGCCCTCGTGATGAACCCCAAAATCTTGCTTCTTGACGAACCCACTGCAAACTTAGATCCGAAATCAAAGAGTGAGCTCCTTGGCATTCTTAAAGATCTAAATCGAAGGGGCACCACTCTCGTACTCACAACACACGATGTCGAAATTTTGCCCAACTTTATCGAGAGAACGGTTCTGATGAACGGAGGAAGAATCTTGGGCTCTGGCTTGGCTAGGGAGATGCTACGCGACGAGCGGCTGCTCCGGGAGGCCTCAATTGAAACTCCCCTCCTAGTCAGGCTCTTCGCAAGGTTAAAATCAAAGGGCTTGGTAGAACAAGTTCCATTGACCATAGACGAGGCTGAAAAGATCATTGACGACGCTCTCAAAAGGTCGATGAAGGGGCAGCCCGCTGATCTAGGCAATTAAATGCGTTTCTTCCAGAAATCACCAAAATTAAGGTGGTATCCCTTCAAATTTTATAAACATCTCACTTTGGATTTGTCGTTAAGTAGGTCGTCGGGTTTCCAGACCAGGATAGGGGCGCCCTTGCTTTGAATCTGTGGTCCCTCTGGTTGATTTCATGAAGCCATTAAACAAAAAACTTGGCAGAGTCGCCCAATGACCAGTGGGTGAAAATTGAGAAAAGTGTTCAATCGAGCGCTGGAGGCACTAAATGCAATAGTCAACCTGTCTAGGCAGGGAGGCTATCAACCTGAGACTTGATGGAGCCCTGCTAAAACCCCCTATCTATTAAACTGGGGTTTTTCATTTATCGAGCTCAAAGGCTCGATGAACCGCCTCCACAGCCTTCTGCATGTCCTCCTCGAGCACAGCAAAGGATATGTTCAGTTCAGATGAGCCCTGCGCTATAGAAAGGACGTTAACACCCGCCTCAGCAACGGCCGAGAAGGTCCTCGCCGCAATGCCCTTAGTGCCTCTCATACCCTCGCCCACTATCGCTATCACCGCAACCTTAGGTATGGCATGGATGTCCCTGACTAGGTCTCCATTTCTGAACTCGACCTTGAGTGCTTTGAGCGCCCTCTCCAGGTCGGTGGACTTAACCACCATGGATATGTTTGCCTGGGATGAGCTCTGTGAGATCATGGTCACATTGATGTCGTTCTCCGCAAGAGTTGAGAAGACCCTTGCCACAACGCTAGGGACTCCGATCATTCCTGCCCCTCCGGTGGTTATAATGCTAAGGTCCTTGATTGCGGTAACCGCCTTGACCTTCTTTGTTCCTTCCCCCTTCTCCCTTATTATCGTTCCTGGGTTACTTGGATTGTAGGCATTCGCTATCCTGATGGGTATCCTCCTCTCCTGGACGGGGGTTACAGTCAGCGGGTGGAGTACCTTTGCGCCAAAATAAGCCATCTCCATGACTTCAGCGTAAGAGAGTACGGGTATGGTCTTTGCAGATGGGACCAGCTTAGGGTCAGCCGTCATTATGCCGTCTACATCCTTCCAGATCAAAACCTCGTCCGCCTCCATGGCGGATGCCAGTATTGTTGCAGTGTAATCCGATCCCCCCCTCCCTAGGGTGGTTATCACGCCGTTCTCGTCCTGCCCGATGAAACCGGTGACCACTGGTGTGACCCCTGCCTTCAGTATGGGAAGCAGTCTGTCCTTTACCATGACCTCGGTTATATTCAGAAGAGGCTTGGCATTGCCGTAGTTACTGTCTGTTATTATCCCGACTTCTCCTCCGGTCAGATCAATTGCCTTTATGCCCTTGGACACCAACGCTGCCCTCATCAAGGGCGCTGAGAGCCTCTCTCCGAACGAAAGTATCAGGTCCTTTGATCTTGGCGTAAGCTCCCTAAGGAGAAATACCCCTGTGAGGCACTGATTGAGTACATTTAGGAGGTTCTTTATCTTCGCGACGGTCTCATTCAATAGCTTGTCCTTGCAAAGTTTCCCCGCCGTATCCAAGTGTCTCTTCTCCAGCTCAGAGATCTTTGACCTTACACGCTCCATGTCCCCTAGCCTAGCACTCTCCCCCATGACGACGAGGTCATCTGTCACATTCGCCATGGCTGAGACGACAACGATCACCTCGTCACCTTTTTTCACCCTTTCCGCCACAAGATTTGCAGAGTTACCTATCTGCTCCGCTCCGTCCATCAACGCCCCGCCGAACTTCATCACAACCCTCATAGTATCACCAGTCTTGTATTTCATATCAAACCTTTTGCTTTTAAGAGTTCGGCTATCAATATTGCATTTCCTGCCGCTCCCCTGATGGTGTTATGGCTCAGGAGAACATACTTTATTCCGTTGTCAAGTGCTGGCTCGCTTCTCACCCTGCCCACAACCGTTGCCATACCTCTCGCCCTTTCCGGTGCGCCGGACATCCTGTCTAGTCTTGGTTGTGGTCTGTCCACTTCTTCCCTCACTATTATGGGTTTCACAGGGGCAGATGGCAATGATAGCCTCTGTGGCTCCCCCCTGAACTCCCTCATGCACTCTTTGACCGCCTCTGGGGTGGTTTCCTCTATGGTCTCGAGGAAGACCGCCTCTGTGTGCCCGTCCAGCACACACACCCTGTGGCAGCTCGCTCCTACCTTTATATTGGCAAACTTGAAACCGCCTTGATATTCCCCAAGGATCTTCAGGAGCTCCTGAGCGACCTTCTCCTCCTCATTTTTTATGTACGGGATGAGGTTGTCTAAGATTGCCATAGATGGGACGCCGAAGAATCCGGCACCTGAAAGTGCCTGCATGGTCGAGACCAAGACCCTTCGTATTCCGAACTTCAGCTGGATCGGCTTAAGCGACATTGCGAGACCTATGGTCGTGCAGTTTGGCCCTGTAACAATGATTCCCTTGCCCTTCTTTCTCTGTTCATCCAGTGCTGCAAGGTGTTCGCTATTCACCTCCGGGATCAAAAGTGGAACATCTGGGTCCATTCGGTGTGCGCTTGTGTCTGCAACTACTGGAAACCCTGCCTCAACCATATTCGACTCGACTATCTTGGCAACCTCCGATGGAAGTGCAGAAAATACAAGTTCGACGCCCTCTCTCCTGAGAGCATCAGGGTCAGCAGGCTGTATCACTATGTCCCTGACTCCCTCTGGCATGCTGCTGTCAAGAACCCATTTGGCTGCTTCTCCGTACTTCTTGCCCACCGAGGCGCTAGAGGCAGACAGCACTGTTATCTCAAACCAAGGGTGAGATTCCAGCATATTGACGTATCTCTGGCCCACAGATCCTGTGGATCCCAAAATCCCAACTTTCACTTTATCCAAAAGTAGAACCTCCTTTCGTGATTTTGCTACACTCCGGGGTGTACAAATCACTTCTATGCGCGCAAATTAACGGGTTTGGTAGGCGGTCACCAGTCCTTCCTCCGAGAGTAGCAGATTGCTCTAAATAAGATTAAAATTAAGATTTAACTTTATCGGAAATCCTTCCCGAATATCCAGGGTTATTGTTGAAATTTTCAATGATAGTCCCAAAGTGAGAGGGGGCATCTAACGATAAAGATCAAAAATGTTAAGAGCCGTGATAAAACTTTAATAGTGTTCCGCAATTTCTATTAGTCATTCCAAGGTGCAGCTAATGAAGCATGTTATTGCAAAAAATTCTCCGGGTGAGAGAGTTCTTTTACTTGGCAACGAAGCTGTTGCGAGGGGTGCTATAGAATCAAATATCGAAGTCGCTGCCTCCTATCCTGGCACCCCCGCATCAGAGATCATAGACACTCTAGCACTCGTCGCCGACGAAGTCAACATGCACGTCCAATGGTCTACAAACGAGATGGTGGCCTTTGAGGTGGCCATAGGAGGGGCGCTCTGCGGCAAGAGGTCTATGGCATCGATGAAGCACATTGGAGCAAACTGGATAGTGGACCCCCTCATGCACGCCGTGTACCACGGATTTAACAGTGCCTTGATTATCGTCTCAGCAGATGACCCATCGGGTCACAGTTCGGCAAACGAGCAGGACAACAGATACATGGCTCTGATGGCCGAAGTTCCGGCACTGGAGCCCTCAGACGTCCAAGAGGCCAAAGATTTCGTCAATATAGCCGCAGAGATCTCTGAACAGATTCGCCTCCCCGTCATGATCAGGTTGGTCACCAGAATCTGCCATTCGAGAGGGGATGTGGTTCTTGGGGCGATGGCGCGCCATCCTGTTGATCCAAACTTTCACGACGATTATTACAGGGACTTTGTCCTCGGGGAAGGCATCGTTGGTCCAAAGGTTATACCGCAACTTCATGCGATACTTCACGAGAAGCTCAAGAGGGTTGAGGGTTTGGCCAGGGAGCGGTCTCTCTTCAGGGTGGAGAGGGCTTCTGATGGGCCCTTTGCTTCTACGGGCGTGATCTCATCCTCGGTGGCACTTAACTACGTACTGGACTTCCTGAAGTACAATGACCTGAGGGGAAAGATGAACCTCCTGAAACTTGGTCTCACCAACCCCTTTCCGGAGAATACGGTGTCCGAGTTCATAGAGGGCTTAGACTCGGTAATTGTTGTTGAGGAGGGGGAGCCATTCGTAGAACGGCACCTAATAAGGGTCGCAAAGGACCACAACCCTCGGATAAAGATTTTCGGGAAACTCTCCTCCCACCTGCCACAAACAGGCGAACTCAACTTCTCCGCCGTGGGGAGGGCCCTCTCCTCGCTTCTGGGCATAAAGTATGATGCCTCACCACCGGTAGAAAAGTTGGAGGTCTTGGAAAAATCTCTGAAAATGCTAACTCCAAGGACGCTAACCATGTGCTCTGGATGCCCGCACAGGGCAGCCTACTACGCCGCGAAGAAGGCAATAAGGACAGTCTCAAAGGGTCGCTACTTAGCCATGGGCGACATAGGGTGCTACACTCTGGGGATGTATCCGCCATTGAAATTCATGCAGGACGTTTTCTGTATGGGCGGGAGCATAGGTGTCGCAAATGGCATAGCACAGACCGGTATAAAGGACCCTGTCATCGCAACCATTGGTGACTCTACCTTCTACCATGCGGGGATACCCGCGCTGATAAACGCGACCTTTAACAAGGCAAACATAAAGGTGATGGTTCTTGACAACTATGTTACTGGGATGACTGGATACCAGCCCCACCCGGGTAGCGGACAGACGGCAACAGGGTCCCAAACTAAGAAAGTTAATATTGAGGACATATGCCGGGCTTGTGGAGTTGAGTTTGTCAAGATCGTTGACCCATACGACCAAAAAAGCAGCGTGGCTGCAATGGAGGAGGCGCTGAAATTCCCGGGTCCTGCGGTGGTCATATTCAGGAGGTTGTGCGCACAGGAGTACCTGAGAATGGTCAGGAAGAAGGGCGAGAAGATCATACCATGTATAGTTTTGGAGGAAAAGTGCATTGGCTGCAGGACCTGCGTAGCCGCTTTTGGATGCCCTGCGATGGGCTTTGATACCGTGAAGAAAAAGTCCTACATAAACACCCTCGACTGTACTGGATGTAAAGTCTGCATTGCTGTCTGCCCGTACGGCGCTATTAAACAATCGGAGGAATAAAACATGGGAAAATCGGAAATCAACATAGTGATCTCTGGAGTTGGTGGACAGGGTAACGTCAAGGCGGCTCAAATTCTCGGAGCGGCTGCGATAAAAGCCGGGTATAGGGTAAGAATTTCAGATGTTTACGGCATCGCCCAAAGGGGAGGGCCCGTCGTCAGTCACATAAGGATAGGGGAAGAGATTTACGGATTTCTCGTCGAGGAGAATAAGGCAGACATAGTTTTGGGCTTTGAGCCCATGGAGGCTCTTAGAGCGGTTGCGAAATTTTTGAGGGTCGGTGGGCTAGTGATCGTCAATACTAGACCCATATACCCGGTCGAGGTCAACATAGGAAAGGCGGCTTACCCAAACATTGGCGAAATACTCTCCACAATAAGCAAAGTCGCAGGATCGGTTATCACACTGGACGCAACTGAAGTGGCTAAAGATTCTGGGATCCCGATAGCCTCTAACATAGTGATGCTTGGCGTTCTAGCAGGCTCCGGCGAACTCCCCTTCGAAGCTGAGTTGCTGAGGGACGCCATAAAGGAGAACATACCCCGGTTCTTGGAGGAGAATCTCAGGGCTTTTGACGCAGGCTTTTCGATCGGTAAGACCAGGGTGGGGTATAAGGAGAGGACCATGGCTCAGTGACGTCCTCTCCCCAGCTAAAGCCGAGGGCCTCCAGTTTTTCCTTGCTTTTCCTTCCTATTAGGCTCCGTCTCTCGCGGTCCGGCCAGTTTCGCTGTTACTGGAAACATGGTGCATACCACGAGGTTCCAGCGTTCAGCCTGTCTTTATGGTGTTGCGTTCCGGAAGGATAAATCCATACATATTTTCACCCAACCCTCCTTTGGTCTGCTGTACAATCGGAAGTACGGTCTTAAATACTGCCATAGTTTTTGATAGACTTTTATGATTGAAAGGTTTAAATCCTCCTCCGACAGCCCTCTAAATTAGGAGAAGAATGGAGTTGGCACTAAGACATGAATTGGAAGATGTTGAAGGCGTCGGGCCTGCTACTGCTGAGAAGCTCAGGTCAGTTGGTATAACTTCGGTAGAGGCTCTCGCCGTAACACCTCCTCGCACACTTGTGGAGATCGCGGAACTGACAGAAGAGAAGGCCTCCATAATTACCCAGAACGCCAGGGCGCTACTCAACATAAAATTTACAACCGCAAAGGACGTTTTGTCAAAGAGGGCCAACATTGGATTTATAACCACTGGGACGAAGTCTTTGGACAACCTGCTTGGAAAAGGGATCGAAACACAGGCGATTACCGAGCTCATAGGCGAGTTCGGATCTGGAAAGACACAGATCTGTCATGAATTGTCGGTCACCGTTCAGCTGCCGGTAGAGAAGGGGGGTCTGAACGGCAGGGCATTGTACATAGATACTGAAGGGACATTCAGACCGGAGCGCATTATGAATATCGCCAGGGGGCTTGGCATAGACCCTGATGAGGCTTTGGGGAATATAATTTATGCCAGGGCATACAATTCGGATCATCAAATACTCTTGGTTGATGAAGCCACAAATTTGATACCTGCCAACAATGTCCGCCTTGTGATAGTCGACTCGGTGATCACTCACTTCAGGTCGGAATACCCGGGGAGGGAGGCGCTAGCACCTAGACAACAGAAGCTGAATAAACACCTCCACCAGCTGCTCAGGATGTCTGACATATTCAATATAGCGGTGGTTGTGACGAACCAGATACAATCCGCACCAGATGTCTTCTTTGGCAACCCGAACAAGCCTGCCGGAGGGAACATCCTGGCCCACGGGTCCACCTACAGGATTTGGTTGAGGAAGTCCAAAGAAAATCGCAGAATAGCTAGGATCATAGACTCACCAATGCACCCTGAGAGCGAGTGCCTCTTTGCCATAACCTCAGAAGGACTCGTGGATGTCGAGGAACCTCGTTGATTCAGATCTTCAAAGTTTGGTCGCCAGAGCATCCCAAAGTAGTGGATTGACTTTCAAATGGTATAGCCCATAAAAAAGTGGGTTTGCCATTTTTTAGAAAGACTTAACCGCGCAGGTTCCTGGCGATCTCCTCTCCCATCTCGTCTGTACTCGCGGTCCCACCCAAATCATAGGTGAGCACTTTCCTCTCTGAAAGGGTCTTGATCACAGCCTTCTCGATCATCTTTGCTGCCTGATTTTCGCCCAGCCATTCCAGCATCAGCTTTGATGCGAGTATCATCGACGTCGGGTTAGCAACCCTCTTGCCCGCCTTCGAGGGCACAGAGCCATGAATCGGCTCGAAAAGTCCGTAGCTGTCTCCGATGTTTGCACCTGCAGCCATCCCCAGCCCACCTCCTATCTGCGCAGCCTCGTCCGATAAGATGTCCCCGAACATGTTTGGGGTAACTATCACATCAAACTCATGCGGTCTTTTGATAAGATGCATGGATGCCGCATCGACATAGAGCTCCTCAAAAGTCACTTCAGGGTATTTCTTGGCAATCTCTCTGCAGATGTCCCGGAATAGCCCGTCTGTTATCCTCATAACATTAGCCTTGTGTACCGCTGTGACCTTCCTCCTCCTCTTCATAGCATACTTGAATGCCATCTCTGCTATTCTGGTACAGCCCCTTCTGGTTATGACCCTGAGCGCGACCGTGTCCTCCCCGACGTAGAACTCGTAACCCTTGTAGAGATCCTCGGTATTCTCTCTCACAAATAGCATATCTATGTCTGGTCTTAGGGCTGGCACCCCAGGATAAGATTTCACGGGCCTCAGGTTCGCATAAAGGTCAAAGAGGATCCTCAGTTTAACGATCACGTCCGCGGCACTCTCACCAACAGGGCCTTTAAGACATGCGTCAGCCTTCCTTATGGTCTCAATGCTCTCTTCAGGTAGAGGGGTGCCCCTTCTTTTGAGGCAATCGTCTCCTCCCTCCACCTCCAAAAACTCTAGCCTAAAATTAGAAATCTCCTCTAGGGCAGAGAGAACTTTAAGCGTCGCGTCTGTCTGCTCTGGACCTATCCCGTCGCCCCTCATCAGCGCTATTCTGTAGGTCTTCATGTACGTCCCCCAGTTTAACCCATCTCATTAGGGCGGAGTTCTAGACACCCCTCCCATTCCTGCAAACTTCCTCTTAAGGTTTTGTAGGAGGCCCCCGTCTTTCAGGATCTCCAATAAAAATTCTGGGTAGCCCTCGACTGGTATTTTTTCACCACTTTCCCTCAAAATGTAGCCCTCATCAAGATGTATGGATATTTGCTCTTTTTCTTTTATGACCCTTCTCGCATCCTTCGATATCACCGCTGGCAGACCGATGTTTATTGAATTCCTGAAGAATATCCTTGAGAAGGACTCTGCAACAACAGCTCCCACGCCTGCATATTTCAGTGCGATGGGCGCGTGCTCCCTGCTGGAGCCACATCCAAAGTTCTTTCCAGCCACTATTATGTCGCCCTTTGAGATCTTCTTATAGAAGTCTTGGACCAGCCCTTCAAGCGCATGTTTGGCCAACTCATTCGGGTCCGTTAAAACGAGGTATTTGCCCGGCAGTATGACGTCCGTATCCACATTGTCTCCAAATAGCCATGCCCTTCCCCTGATAACACTCATTTTTCATCCCCTCACATACTTCAAAGGATCAGTCAACTTACCTTCAACAGCAGTGGTTGCCGCAGTCTCGGGAGAGACCAAATAGACCTTTGACTTGGGGCTTCCCATCCTGCCTACAAAGTTTCTGTTCGATGTACTAACGCAGACCTCCCCATCAGCGAGGATACCCATATGCCCTCCCAGACACGGTCCACAATTTGGATTGCAGACAACGCCCCCCGCCTCAATAAATCTCCTTATATAGCCTCTCCTCTCCGCCTCCATGTAAATGCTTGGCGAGGCTGGTATGACGATCAGCCTTGTCCCGGCTTTTACCTTCCTCCCTTTGAGGATTTTAGCGGCTGCCTCCAGATCTTCAAGCCTGCCATTCGTACATGAGCCTATGAAGACTTGGTCAGCATCGACCCCCTCAACCTCGGAGACTGGCTTTACGTTGTCAACAGAGTGGGGGAGCGCCACCTGCGGGACTAAATCCTCTAGAGCAACTTCCATGGTCTTGTGGTACTCTGCGTCCTTATCACTCCTGAGAACTTCTGACTCAATATGTTCTGTATTTGTGAACCGGAGTGTCTTGACATCCGGGTTTACGATTCCGGTCTTCCCGCCCATCTCTATGGCCATGTTGCATAGCGTAAGCCTGCCATCAACGCTCAGCCCCTCTACACCCTCGCCGGTGAACTCGGTAGCGCAGTAAAGCGCTCCATCGACCCCCATTTTTCCAATAATGTAAAGTATTATGTCTTTAGCCGACACACCTGGTTTTAGAGTCCCCTTGAGCTCAAACCTTATAGTTTCTGGAACCCTGAACCAGAGCTTCCCAGTCAAGAAAACGGATGCCATCTCAGTTGAGCCTATACCAGTGGCAAACGCCCCCAGCGCACCCAGCGTGCAGGTGTGGGAGTCTGCGCCCACGACCAACATTCCAGGCTTGACATAACTCTCAGCCAAAATTTGGTGGCACACCCCCTGTCTTCCCACATCGTGAAACTTTGTGCCGTACTTATCAGCGTACTCTCTCAGTTGTTTATGAAGCGAGGCAGTTACCGTTGAATTTGCGGGAACTTGATGATCTAAAATTATCACGATCTTTTCAGGGTCCCAGGGCCTCTCATACCCGACCTCTTTCAGAACGTTCAGAGTCAGGGGTCCTGTGAGATCGTGGACCATCGCCAGGTCAACCTTCCCAATTATGTACTCCCCTGGCTCAACTTTGCTCTTCCCAGAGGCTCTAGCCAGGATTTTTTCTGCGATTGTCATTCCCATGGAATACCACCAGACTTTAATGTTCTAACAACTTTTTTCTTTTAATATATTGGGTGGGAAATCCCGTGCCACTTATGGGTGGGATGAGGGCGAAGTTGGATTTATATGTTCTGTTTCACGATCTTCATTCAGGCGCAAGGAGGCGTTCTGCAAAGGGCCTTGTTTGGTCAACGAATTTGATTAGAGGATACGAAGCCCGAGACCTCCGCAACCCATCATGGGGATCGGGCCTGGCTAACGAAGCAGGAATTGCATTACCCAAAAAAGGGAAAAAGCTTCCGCAAAAAGCTCGCCTAGCAGGGCTGTGATTGTGTAGCTTAAATGGGAGGAAAAGCGGAAGCCTAGCCCTCAGCCGTGGAATAAGGTCAATTGCCTGCCGTGCACCCTTTGTCAGAACTTGGCAAAGCCTTTTGACAACTAATGGACTTTTCATCGTAAGGTTCATATATTTCACTCAAATATATTCAAAAGGGATGCGGTATGTTCAGCGACCCAGTCACCAGAAGTCTCGAGTGGAGCAGGAAGGGTTACATGGGAATGGCCCTTCTCCTAATGATAAATGAGCGCTCGATGACTGGGTATGAGATAATGCAGGTCATGCGTGATATAACACAGGGTTCTTGGAAGCCAACCCCAGGCGGAGTATACCCCGTCCTCAAAAAACTTGAGAAGGAGGGACTTGTGAAGGGGGAGTGGCTCTCCTACAAGGGCAGGAAGAAAAAAGTCTATGAAATCACCGAGAGCGGAAAGCGGGTGCTAGAGCGGGTCATCCTTAAACAGAGTGAGATCGCATTCGGCATAAACAGGCTCTTTGAAAACTTTTTAAGAGACGTATTTGGGTTTGAGCACCCACTCGTGACCCCTCCAAGCGTCCTCAAAATCCTCCTGCCTGATTACGAAGAGTTCGACGAACTCGAGGATCTTGAGGAGCGAAAAGAGATGATACAGGAGATCATGCGGTGCCTTCAGAAGCTTTTGGAGGAAACCGAGGCGAAGATAAACGAATTGAAGAACTCGAGAACTGAGTCCAGGTATTCCAAGTCTACCTTTTAATTAGGTTAAGAGCGTACTCTATTATCCTGCCCGGTATGTCGACCTCCGATACAGACATCGCCCCTTTGAACTCCACAGTGCTGTTCACTTCATGAATGACTATGCCCCCCTCCCTCTCCATGGCGTCAACACCAAGAACCCCACCACCCACAGCCTTCGCAGCCCTGAGTATGATCTCTGCATCCTCATCCCTGAGTTTACAGACCTCAGCCCTGCCTCCCCTTGCTATGTTCGTCCTCCAGTCTTCTGGCGCAGAGTACCTGTAAATCGACGCCACTATCTCCTCTCCAACAACGACGGTCCTGATGTCCCTGGGTGGCCTCTTTACCATCTCCTGTATGTAGTATATCTGGTAGAGGGGGTTACCCATCTCTTCCCTGTGTTCAAGTATCGCTTGGGCGGTCTCCCTGTCCTTCAGTGGCGCTATCAGCCTTCCCCAGCTTCCAAAGACTGGCTTAATCACGGAGGGGAATCCCATCTCCTCCGCCGCCCTCATAGCCTCTTCCTTTGTGAACGCCACAACTGTCTTCGGGGTTGGTATGCCGTTCTTCGCAAGTACAATGCTAGTCAGCATTTTGTTACCACATATGCTGGAAACTGAGTAAGAGTTTACGACTGTAATGCCTTTGCTCTCCAGCGCAGCGGTCAGGTGGAGCCCCCTGAAATGACTAACACAACGCTCTAATGCGACATCGCCGAATAAATCCCTCTCCTTTGAAAAATCAGTGATTGTTAGGTGAATTTCTTTTGCGTCTATCGGTTTGAGGAGAACTCCCTTCTTCTCAGCCGAATTTATGAGGACTTTTTCCTCCGTCCTTATCCTATCATAAAGGAGAGAGAGTGCCGGCACCTATGTTTACTCTCCCCAATCCTCGCCCTCTGTCTCTGCAACTTTCAGCTCTATGCTTCCGTCTTTCTTCTTGCTTACCTCGAGCTCTGCACCGCAGTCGTTACAGCTTATTATCTCTCCCTCTATGACCTCCTTGACCTCAATGTCTCCGTCACATTCTGGACACTTTAATTTCACGAAAATCCCTCCTTGAGCATTTTTGCTTAACACTTATTTTTATTAATAAAGATTTCTGTAAAATTCTATTAGTCAAATATCGATGTTCAATTCAATACTCCACAGTTTTATTTCTCGTCTTGTTCACTATCGCGGAGTTTAGCTCCTCAAGAAATTCTTTAAACCTCTCTCTTGGCACCCTTGCCCCTGCGGCTTTGGCATGCCCCCCACCGCTCCCTCCCATCCTCCCGGCTATCTCGATCACCGCCTTATTCAGTTCAAGCCTCTCTATGGGGGTCCTCAGGCTCATGTCCACAAAGTCCTTCCTGCTCTCAGCGCCTACCCCAACCATCACATTTTTCGCTGCTCTCGCATAGATCGCAGACTTTCCCAGCGACCATTTGAGATCGATGACATATGCGATGTTGCCCACGACCTTCGCCTCAGCCTCTATAACCTTGCGCATGTCCTCTTCAACAATAGTCTCTGAAATTGCCCTCTTAACGATCTTTTCGTCCGCGCTCGGAAGGTTATTCTCAGAGAGGTATCTCGCCAACTCCCTCTTCGCGTCATGGTTTCTTCCCATAGACTCTATGACCTGAACAAGTAACCCGCTCTCAAGATAAAGGAATCTTTTATCCCAGAATTCCAGCAGACGCTCCATATTGTAGGTCCTGTCCAAATAATCCCCTATCGCTCCATATATTGCCACCCTGCTCATGTGAGGGTCGAGATGGCTTCTGAGCCTGAAAAATGTAAGCTCAGAGGCGCTTGCGTTCAGGGAGTGAATGAATTCTCCTGGAAAATCCTCCGGAGAGAAGTTTGGCGGATATGGGTGGTGGTCTATGTAGATTATTTTGTTACCTGCGTCGGAGATCCTTCTCAGCTCGCCGATCACTTCTTGGAGGTCTTTTGATGGCAGGGCTATGTCCACAACCAAAAGGTTTCCGTCAACCTGTCTCAGATCTGTTGCAAGTCCGACAGGGTGTGAGAAGAAGAGTCTGGCATCTCTAAATGCGGAGAGCGCGATCGCCGCCGAACATATCCCGTCACTGTCACCATGTGCCATTACCCAATCAATGTTTATCTTCATAATTGTTCATCCAGGAAAAGTTGGAAATGCCTTAATTTATGAATTTTAATCAATATCTTCGTAATCATGTTGCCTTGAAGTTTTCAGCCCAAACTTCGTAGGCCTTTATCATTTCCTGTGTAATGCTGGGCTTCCTTCGGGAGATCACATACCTGAAATCATCCATTGTAATTGGACGCGGTCTGGCTTTCATGTCCGAGATCCTTCCCGACTCGAATAGCTCGCTGACCACCCTCAGCTGGACTGCTTGGCAAATGTCCCTGATATCGCTCCCTGAATAGCCCTCAGAAAGTCTGGCTACCTCGTTAAGGTCTACCCCTTCCATTACAAGTTTCTGCGTATACAACTGGTAAATCTTGAGTCGCGTCTCGAAGTCGGGGACAGGCACATAAATCCTCTTCTGGAACCTCCTTATGAACGCCCAGTCTAATGCCCACGGCTTGTTTGTGGCTCCGATGACATACAGTGGCCAGTTCTTACCCTTATCCAGTATTCCATCCATTTCCTTGAGGAACTGGTTCCGAACTCTGACCTCTCCGCCGACCTCATTGTAGCGAACCCCCAATAGCGAGTCAATCTCATCAATAAATATTATCGCTGCACCTTGGTTCATGGCAGCCTCTCTAGCCGACCTGAACAACCTAGCCACGTTCTTCTCCGCCTCTCCCAGCCATTTTGACATTATCGATGCAGCATCAACAGAATAGAATGCTGCGTCTATCTCCGTTGCCACCGCAGCTGCCGTAAGGGTCTTACCACATCCAGGAGGTCCGTAAAGCAGTATTCCCCTAGGAAAACCTAGCGGAAACAGATCCGGTCTTTTTGATGGGTAGATTATGGCTTCTTTGAGCGCCTTCTTTGTCTCCTCGAGCCCAGATACGTCTTCCCATCTGACATTTGGCTTCTCCACTATGAGAAGGTCCTCATAAGCTGCCTTCCTTTGGGGGGGAGCGCCCTCTGCTCTCTGCTCGCCCTCCTTACCTAATGGCTTTATCTCAAAGGTCTCTTCAGGCGTCTCAGCTGCGGCTCCGACCTGGAGGACCTTTATTCTCTCCTGATACATCATGGCCCGCTGAATGTAAACCTTGTTCAACTCATAATTTGGGTAGAGATTTACGAGCTTTAGGAAGGCATCAATTGCCTTTTGATAATATGTTATCGCGAGACCCTTGGCGCCTTGCTGATCAAGTCTTGTTGCTTCCTTAGCATACTTTATTGCCGCCGCCTCTATCTCATTTGCTGCTGCGAACGCCATGTTGTATTCCCTCAACTATCATTATCTTAATTAGTCCCTTCCTTGATAAGCTTTCCATTATTTTAGGTATTTCTTCCTCTGGAATCTTGAACAGCCTGCTGCACTCTCTTATATCCAATTTGCCTTGATTCTCCTTTAAGTAGGCGAGGACCGCCTCGTCTGGGTCGAGGTTTCTACTTTTCGGAACAAAAAATTCCTCATCGCCCTCGCCACCTATGGCGATAGCCGTCCTGACCCCCATGGGCGGCACTGGCAGCTCCTCCTCAATCTTCTCGCTCAGATAACTGGCCGCCTCCTCAATTATCTTGTCGCAGTTCGGCATCTTGATCATGAGTTCCTCCTGCATCAAGTTTATGTTCACGCCTACCAGGGCGTCCCCCAACACGCTTCCAATGTTGGATAACTCGTTCGAGACCTCTGGCATAACCTCTGAGAGTTGGTCTGAGACCTGCTTAACTACCTCCAGGGCTGGTTTCAGCTGGGCGAAAGCAGTACCGAACTCCCTCAGCGTCTCCATCCTGATTACCAGTTGTTCCAGGATTAGGATGCTATTTCTCACATTTTTCTGGACCTTCTTAACCTCGGCGAGCTCATTTGCGTATATCTTTGCCCTCTCCGGATCCTTCCTCTCTATCGCCATGGTGACTGAATCAAAGAGGGTCTTCTCCCTGCTCTTTATCTTTAGACTGAGGATCTCTAACTTTCTCTTCTGTTGAGTAAGCCTAATGATCGCATCATTTAGGGCGTCCTTGAGAGGTGGAGCCCGCTTAAAAAATCTCTTAAACAAGCGACTCCACCTCTCGGACTAGGCTGTCTGGGGATATGGGGCTCCTTGTAAGCTTTCAAACACCTTCTCCATGTCTCTCCGCATCGCCGTAAAAAAAGGGGGTTCTGATGTGGCCATCTTCTGCACTCCTAGAAACCTGTCTTCTCTCCTGTGGCCACACCTGTCGGTAACTCTGGGAACTTCTCCCTCACCTTCTGCTCGGCTATGGCTGCTGCCTCGTTGAGGATCTTCATGGCATCCTCGTTAGCGGTGTCGAAGTTGAGGCTGAGGCCTGCGCTCTGTCCTGCGTCTACGAGTATGCTGCTGAGGGTCGTACTGATGTCGCCGAACTCCTTTTCTGCCTCTGGCAGCAGCGTTGAAATTCCCGCCTTTACACTCTTTATCACACCCATGGCTGGTGCGAGTGTAACCACAATGTCACCGAGCTCCGTAACAGTACTCAATCTCATCACAATCTGTTCAAGGGCCATCTTGGCCTGCATCAACATCTTTGACATTTTTCTGATCTCGGCCAACTCATTGGCATAGATTTTAGCGTGATCCATGTCATGTTTTGAGTAAGCATCCACGACTTTGCTGAACATCACCCTGTCCCTTTCTTGGAACCTCTGATTGGCAATATCCAGCTTCTGTATCTGGAGCTGTATCGATCTTATTGCGGCGTCTAAGCGTGGCTTTAATGGACCTGGTGGTCTGATAGTCTCTTTAACTCTGGTCCCTAGGCTGGGAGTCTCTTTGGTCTCCCATTTTTCCACAAATTTGCTCACTTTCGGTCACCACTCTACGGTAAAATCCCAAACTTTATAAGACTCGTGTGACCAGAGTATAGTGTAACCGCAGAGCCTGTTACTCCGGTGACAGTTGTTGGAGTTACAACAAAAAGACCTGATCCAGGCATTGACCAAGTTTGGTCTGACGGAATACGAGTCTAAGGTCTACCTCACACTTTTGCAAAGAGGGGCCTGCGGGATAAAAGAGATCGCTGCCCATAGCAAGGTTCCAAGAACAAAGGTTTACCCTGTCCTTAAGAACTTAGAGAAGCGTCAACTCGTCACACTGTTTCCCGGCAAACCCCAAAAAGCTAAGGCTCTTGTCCCGATAAACGCTCTCGTCGACCCCATTAAAGAATTGGAAAAAGACCTGAAACTCATGAAGAGTGCCATAATGGAATTGAGAAAGATCCACGAAACCTCATCATCTTCAGAAAAGCTGGAAGAGCGAAAGTACTGGATCACTCGGAGCGACGAGGAGACCGTAAAGCGAATTAAGGAGATCTTGACGAACGCCTCAAAGGACATTCGCCTATTGCTCAACCATGAAGGGCTTGAGGTTATATTTTACAACTGCTATGACTCGCTGAACTCGATCTCAAAGTCAGACGTTCAAGTTCAAATCATGATGGAGGCTGGACAGGACGACTCATTCCTGCTCGGCAGATTCTCGGATCTTATAGACATAAAATACATCCCATTTTCACCCCAAAACAACTTAATACTCGCTGATGGGCGCGATCTACTTGTTTTCAAACGCATAACGCTGACTGACAAAAAAACTAAGTGCCTTATGGCAGAGTATTTCACCGGAGTTGAGGCCTGTGCAACTCTCGAGACCCTGCTCTCAGGCATGGACTGGAGTATCGCTGTGGACCTTCCAACAATGCTACCGCTTATTCGTGCTCCGCAGCTCAGGGAGTACTTTGCAGGGGCAAGGTCAAACCCTCTCGAGCCTATCTTCTTCTTCGTCCTGATGGATGCCCTTTCGGTGAAGATGGGGAAGAAGATGCTCTCCTTCCTGGGAGAACTGGGAAGCAGAATAATTAACTCCACAAAATACTCTCTAATCCTTCCAGACCTTCAGGAATCGTTGAATCTTTTGGGTTCCCTTTATCTGCTCTACGAAGGCGTAGAATCTAAACTCACCTATGACGCGGAACCACACATTCTGACGTGCGAACTGTCAGGAAACCTGTCGGGCTATTACAAAATGGCATATGAGAGGGGCTTCGATATACCGCCATCTATATGGGGGCTATATCTTTTGGGTCTTCTCGATGTATTTGGCTTCGACGCGGTTAGGGTCGACAGTATATTCAATTCGGAGGAGAACCATTGGCTAATTCAATATAAACTGATCAGCAAGCCAAAGAGTAAAGAGGGAATTAAGCTCCCAGAAAAAAGTACAATTCCAACCTAGCTTTTTGAAGTGTAGGACCAGGCAACAACCACTATCACTGTAACGATCGCACCTATAACTCCTGCGATTACCCAATCTGCATTTACGAGGAAAGGTGAGATCTTCTCAAGCCAGGGCGTCAGGTTTTTACCCATGTAATAGGCAGCAACTCCCAGGAAGTACCCAATAACGGCAAAGGCTGTTAAAACGGCAACTCTACCCACATTGATCCTCCTCAACGACTTTTTTATTTTATGGGCAATATAAGCGTTATGAATAAGTCTCTGAGAGAATGGAAACTTGAAGATTAACAAAACCTGGTCCGCTGACGACTTTTTTTGATAACAAGCGTCTGACTAAAAAGGCTCAGGTTTGATTGGTTATCCGCTCAAACATTATATATTGATATTGAGATAATGACTTAAGGCACTGGTGATACGATGCTTGATGTAAATAAGGTTAGAGAAGACTTCCCTTTTCTCAAGGGCGGACGGATATATTTGGACTCAACAGCGACCAGCCTGACGCCCGAGCCTGTACTTGAAAAAGTTCTTGAATATTATCGCGAGTGCAGGGCAAATGTGGGACGGGGAATATACAATGCCGCACAAGCTGCAACCGCTGCCTATGAGGACGCCAGGGTAGAGGTTGCCAAGCTGATAAATGCGAAACCCGAGGAGATAGTCTTTGTAAGAAACGCCACAGAGGCAATAAACCTTGTAGCAAGTGGTCTCAAATTCCGCGAGGGAGAGAAGATCGTCACAACCATCCTTGAGCACCACTCTAACTACATCCCTTGGCTAAGAGTTAAAAACACCAAGAAACTGGAACTGAGCGTGGTCCTAAGCGACATGGAAGGGTATTTGTCCCCTTCGGACTTTGCCCCTCACATCGATGGACGAACTCGACTTGTTGCAGTGACCCAAACCTCCAATGTTCTTGGCGTTCGCCCACCGATAAAAGAGATAGCGAAAATGGCTCACGATGTGGGTTCACTTGTGCTAGTTGATGGAGCCCAGTCAGTCCCCCATAAGAAAGTCGATGTGAAAGAAATTGACTGCGATTTTTTAACCTTTTCAGGACATAAGATGTGTGGTCCCACCGGTGTGGGCGCCCTTTACATTAAGGAGGGGCTCCAGGACCTTGTAGAACCTCTTTGCATAGGAGGAGGCTCCATAGAGGATGTTGGAATAGACTATTTCAGGCTCAGGGCAGGTCCAGGCAAGTATGAAGCCGGAACCCCTCCGATAGCCGAGGCCATAGGGATGGGCGCTGCCGCGAAATACCTGATGGATATTGGCATGGAAAACATTGAGGATCATGAGCGCAACCTCACGAGACGAATGCTCAAGGGTCTCATCAACACTGACGGGGTCACTGTCTATGGTCCAAAGGATGCTGACAGAAGGGCTGGTATCGTTTCATTCAACCTTAAGGGCTTGAACCCCCACGATGTTGCCGTCGCATTGGACACCTCGTCAGGGGTCATGGTGAGGTCTGGCCACCATTGCGCCCTCCCTCTGCACAAGCAGATACTCAAATCCCCAAATGGAACAGTCCGCGCCTCAGTCTATCTATATAACACGAATGAAGACGTGGATGTATTCTTGGAGACGCTCCGCGAGATCTCGAGATCTCTAACATGAGGTGAATGTATGAGAAATCTTTACGACAACTACAGGACCTTCCCCCACACAGACTGTGGCTATTGTGGGAGCAGTTCGTGTTTGACGATGCTGAGAAGATACTGTATAGGAAAGGCCGACTTGAGTGACTGCATCTACTTCAAATCAGGAGTACGTCCAACTCCAAAAATAACCTACTCGCCCCCTGCAATTAAAGTACCTCAAACCCAAAAGATCTCATACATCCGCCCTTGCCCCAGCGAGCCCAGCAAAGTAACAATAGAGGTAAACGTCCTCCCCCCAGTCCATTCCCCCTACGGGTACTTTGACATGATTACTGCCGATACGATATTCCAGCACCAAATACCTAATCTGAAGATCTCTCCATCGCTCGGCATAGTCAGGATCGAGTCAGAGGCTGGAGATGTGATGGTCTTCTCAGAAGGTAAAGCTGTTATTAGGAGGGGCGCAGACGAGAGGAGCGCTTTCTGGGAGATCAGCAGAGCTCTCAGGCTCCTCTGGGCAACGGTAAACCGGGAACCCCGGGCCGAGTCTGCCCAGTGAGCGAGTCTCCGGCTCTGGAGTGTCTTCCACTATGTGAAAAACCTGATTGCTATGCCTACAGAGCCCCTGATTCACCATTCCAAGATAGGCTGGTATTCGATGTTAAAGCAAGGCACGAGCAGGTGAAGCTCCCGATCGACTTCCCTTCTTTCGAATCTTACAACGCCCCCTCTGTTCTGAGAGGGCTGCTAACAAAGATTGTGCCAAACACCCCAATTGAAGTGGCTGTTGAATATCTAAACTTGGCATCATATCTTTGGTTCATGAACCGGGCATACGAGGGCATTGTCAAGAGCGGCTCCAAAGATCTAATTTTGCCCTTTGAAGATGCGCTCTCAGGAAATGGGCTCAGGCACATTGACCAACTAGCGGACCTTCTCAATAAGATAAGAAATCTCACAATCAGCACCCCTCAAGTTGAGATCTTGACAAATAGAACTAAGGCTGTCTTCTCACTGCTGATGGCAATAAAGGTTATGGAAAAATGATCCATTATTGAGTGTCTATAAAGATTGTGCCCCGAAAACCTAGAACTTTAGTTACAGCACGAATGGGCAAAATTTGCATCGTCTTTCATGATAACTCCATCTCAAATCGGGTTTTCTGCGCTCCGTGAGGCGGCTCAATTCATGAGTAATAGCCCACGACTTAAGGAGAGGCACACGATTGAGGGGCTGCAAAGGTGAGAGTAAGAGCCCTCAGAACCGGCAGGTTTGACTGAATGGAAAGGTCCGGGCAAACTCTGGAAGCCCACAGGCTTTAGCCTTGGGCAGCTGACCAATAGGTAAATATAATTTTGGATTATTTGACCGGATGTGATGCCCTCAAAAGCTATAAGCGTATAAATCTAGAACATAGGCGAAAATCGATTAGTTAATTGCGCCAGGGTGGTTCTCTGTGCAGAAATACTCTGTTGCGGTCATAGATTTTAAGGGCAATGTGAGAGAATCTGTTCGGAGAGCTTTGAAACTTCTCGACTGGAAGTGTTCCTCCAACGAATCTATTCTTATCAAACCCAACATGATAAACTCAAAAACATCTGAAGAAGGTGTAACAACCGACCCTCAAATCGTTTCTGCTTTGGTAGAGGTCGTAAGAGATTCTGGGTGCAAGGTTTATGTTGGCGACTCTCCAGGAAACGCCCACCCTGGCAAGGCTCGCGAGGTATTCTCGCTCACTGGCATGCTTAAGGCTATTGAGGATAGCGGCGCCGAGTTTTTGGAATTTGAGGGTGACCCCCCAAGGTTGGTTCAGACGGATGGCGTGATCTTAAAGTCCATCGGTCTAGCCAGATGCATATTCCAGCACCGGATAATAAACGTCCCAAAACTCAAAACTCATATGCAAACTTTGATGACGGGGGCTATCAAAAACCTTGTATTTGGCTGCATCCCCGGCGCTGGGAAGGGCATTCTCCACCGGGTGGGCGTCACTCCAAAGAGGATGGCAAAAGCCATGGTCGACGTGTACTCAGTCATACGCCCGTTTGTCTCCCTCAATGTAATGGACGCCATTGTGTGCATGGAAGGAAACGGTCCTACCGGTGGAAACCCTTTGAGGGTGAACAAAATCCTGGCGAGCGAGGATGCCCTAGCACTGGATATGGTCTCGTTCAAGATGGCAGGGATTGACCCCCTTAAAGTCCCCTATGTTCGTGAGGCCTCTCTGAGGGGGCTCGGACCAAAATCTTTTGATGAAATACATTTGCTGGGCGATCCTCTTGAAGAGGTCAAATTTGAACTACCATCCACTTTTGTGTCTAGGGTCTCCTCTCTTGCAGGCTACTTCACGCCACTGGTCACAGCCTCTCCTCACATTATCCCCGAAAGGTGTACCGGGTGTGGTAACTGTTCCTCAGCGTGCCCCGCAGGCGCCATAAAGCTAAACGAGATAGCCCAAATTGACAGGTCAAAATGCATAAGATGCTATGTGTGCCATGAAGTCTGCGAGTTTGATGCTGTTGGTGTGAGAAAAGGATACTACGAAATTATAGACAGATGGGTTTTCTGACCCCAAGCTCACCCAATAATGGAAACCTGGGAGCCCTCAAATCCTCAGATGAGATACCTCCCAAAGGTCCTCTCGAAGTTTATTGGCAGGGGCTTCCCTTCTGACTCGATCTTCTGTTTGGCTGGCGGGGACTCACCGTAGTACTCATTCAATCCTGTTATACGTTCTTGGTAAGTCTCTTTGGTGTTGTCCTCGAGGATTACCCCAAGTGGTCTTTTGTATCCATATTCGAGCGATACGATCTCTCTCATTTTTTGAACTAGGTCCTCCTTTTTGTTGACTAGGGGATCCCATTCCTTCAAGTATAAGGTATTGTTGGAGACCCACTCAGGGGTGTTCACATTGTTCCATGTTGGGCATGGTTGGATAACCTCGATAACCCCGGCACCCTTATGATTCAGTCCTGCCTTGAGTAAGGACTTTAGGTGTTCAACATTGTACGCATACCCCCTTGCAAGGAACGTGTAGCCTGCCATCATCCCAAGTAGGATAGGGTTGACGGGATCTGCGATGTTCGGAGAAACAAGGCTTTTCGTCTTTAAACCTTTACCCAGGGTTGGAGATGCTTGTCCCTTCGTGAGCCCATAGACTCCGTTGTTGTGTATAACGACTAAAACATCTATGTTTCTCCTCCCTAGGGCTATGAAGTGGCCCATCCCTATCCCGAGGAGGTCGCCGTCTCCCCCATGAACTATCACTTTTAGCTCTGGATTTGCTATCTTTATGCCACTAGCAAAAGGTATTGCCCTCCCATGTAGGGTATGAACCCCGCTCGTCCTAACAAAGTGCGCTATCTTCCCGCTGCAACCTATGCCTGAGACTATGACAAAACTCCTTCTATCAACGCCCAATTCTGAGAGTGCAAGTTTCAATGCTGAGAGTATGCCAAAATTTCCACACCCCGGGCACCAATCAGGCCACACTTCAGAGCTCCACTCAGCCGCCACATCACTCCCCTCCTGTAAGGACTATGCGCCCCTCCCCCTCTATTACTCGCCTGTATGCGCTGATGACCTCGTCCTCCGAGATGGATCTTCCATTGTACTTCAAAACTGTATTATCTACCTCCCTCCTGCAATAATGCGATATCAGCCAGGCAAGCTGCCCGTTGTAATTTGCCTCAATTGAAACGACCCTTCGAGCTTTGGCAATGAATTTACACACATAGTCAGCCGGGAAGGGCTCCATCAACCTAACCTGAAGCAGTGCAACATTCCTTCCGAGAGCATTGAGCGCTGGCAGGGCATCAAAAGCAGCTCCCTTTGTGGTCCCCCAAGTCAAGATAAGGTCTTCATACGCATCAGAACCATAAAACTTCGCCTTATCCTCGTCTGGAATCTCTTTGAGTATCCTTTCCCTCTTCTCCAACCTCTTCCTGTACATCTCCTCTCTCACCAATGGATCTTCACTTATATTCCCGCGCTCGTTGTGTTCGTCCCCTGTGTACCACTGAATTGATCTACCAAGGAATGCCCTTGGTGAGATCCCGCTTTCCGTAAACTCGAATCTCTTGTACTCCTCCGTACCATCAACAACCTCCCCCCTGTCAATCGCAGTGTCAAGAGGGGGTACCGGGAGAGCTGTTACGGAGTTGGCAAGACCCTTATCTAGGAGGTGGATAACAGGCACTTGAAAGATCTCGGCATAATTGAAACATTTGATGGCATCCTCCATGGCCTCTTGATGGTCCCCCGACGCTATAACAATCCTAGAAAATTCTCCATGGCCTGCAAATATGGAGAAGAGTAAGTCTGACTGGCTGTGCCTCGTTGGGAGACCAGTGGATGGTCCCCCCCTTTGGTAGTATGTTACCACCACAGGAACTTCGTTAATCCCCGCCCATCCAAACCCTTCGACCATTAACGAAAAACCAGGTCCGCTTGTCGAGGTTGCGCTCCTGGCTCCAGTCAAAGCTCCGCCAATTGCCATCCCTATCGCTGATATCTCGTCCTCGGTCTGGACAATTATGGGTGTCCCAATTACCCTCCCGTCATCATCAAATACCCTAGCGATCTCCTCTATCGCCAATGACTCGTCCGCTGCTGGGGTTATGGGATAGTAGGTCTGAAACCTTAGTCCACCAATTATCTTGCCTACCGCCACCGCCTCAGCCCCTGCAAGTAACAGCCTCCTTCCCCTCTTACCCCCCGCCTCCAACCTCTCATCTTTCTTAACAACTCGAACCTTCTCAACTGAGAGCTTTTCATAGACTGTGTCCACAACCTTCCTGTTAACCTCCAGTACTCCTGCCTTCCCTGCAAAGAGAGTATCGATGGCGCCATAGACGATGCCCTTTTCAAAGCCCATTATGGAAAGTATCGCCGATGTTATGGCAGTATTCATCGTTCTCTCAATTGGAATACTCGTTCCCTTTAGGATATCTGATATCATCTTGGAAAATGGAAGTGAATATACTCTCACACCCTCTTTCTCTAAGTAATTCCTAAGACCTTCAATGGAGTCATTTATCCTCCTTTCTGCTAGGGTCGATCTCAACCTGCTAACTTTTGCTGGATCCATCGACGGCGACTTTGTTAGAGGTTTTCCCTCAATCGCCTCATCATAAACCACCACTCCGCCCTCCCTCACCTCTGAGAAATGCGTCGCGAGGGTCTCGGGATCGAGTCCTCCAAGAATATCTGCAGGGAGCTTTATGCTGCTGACAGCCCTGTCGGCAACCCTCACATGGAAATAGCTATGTTTTCCTTTTATGTTTGAGTGGTACTCCCTGACGCCCAAGACTTCAAGCCCTGTGCTAGCCACTGCTCTTATCAGGAGCATACCTGCGGTCTCGACGCCGCCTCCTTGTGGCCCTCCAATTATAATGTTAAAGTCCATTCAGTCACCCGCCAGTATGTACTCGTGGGCATCCTCGTCCACACGGGCACCCTCATGGGTGACATGCTTCTTGTGCCTTTCTCTCTCACTTCTGTGAAACGTTTCTCTGCAATCACTGCACCACATAAACTCTGACTCAACCTTCTCGGCAAAAGCTTCGCACGGGCCCTCTGAGTCCCTCGTCGATATCCGCTTCTTTTCACACTCGCCTATGTATATCAAAAGTGCGTCAGGCTTCCACCATTTGCACTCCTTACACACCTTCAATTCGACCACTTGAGATATTAGGTGTTGAAGGGTATAATTAAACCTATAATTTGTACAATTTGAAAGTACCATTTAGGAGGAGAACTTGATACGGGGCAGATTGTCATCAAATAGGGGCAAATCTTATACATACTAAAATGGGTTTGAAAATGGGGGATGAAAATCTGAAGGTTGGATTTATCGGTCTTGGAATAATGGGTCTACCAATGGCAAAAAATCTGCTAAAAAACGGTTACAGCCTAGTCGTGCACAACAGAAGCAGAAGATCAGTCGATGAGCTTGTTGCGTTGGGCGCTACGCCTGCGTACTCGGGTCGCGAGGTTGCGGAGAAAACAGACGTCGTCATCACCATGCTTCCAGACTCTCCAGATGTGAAAGAAGTGATACTGGGAAAAAACGGTGTTATTGAGGGCGTACGTGCCGGCATGATTGTAATAGACATGAGCACGATCTCTCCAAAAGTTTCCATGGAGATCGCCGAAGCACTCGCAGCCAAGGGCGTTGATATGCTGGACGCCCCGGTAAGTGGCGGTCAGAAGGGAGCGATCGAAGGGACACTCTCAATAATGGTGGGTGGTAAGAGAGAGATCTTCGAAAGGTGTCTGCCAATATTCAAGGCTATGGGGCGAGTGATTGTTCATGTCGGCGGAAACGGTGCTGGGGAGATAGTCAAGCTTTGCAACCAAGTGATCTGCGCGTTGAACATAGTTTCCATGTGTGAGGGCATAGCCCTTTGCAAAAAAACCGGCGTGAATGTTGCAAAGATGATCGAGGTTGTCAGTGGGGGTTTGGGCGCGTCAAACATAATCACGAATCTTGCCCCAAAGATACTTTCAGGTGACATGGAGCCAGGCTTCAAGCTGAGGCTCCAGCAGAAGGACCTTCGGTTGGCACTTCAGCTTGCAGAGGAGCTCAAGGCACCACTGCTTGCAACGGGGCTGGCGCATCAGATATTCAGGATTGCGGAAGCAAAGGGGCTGGGCGATAAGGGGACTCAGGCTCTTATCAGAGCCTACGAAGCCTTGGCTGATTGATCATCTTCTTCACCCATCAAAATGGGTGATCCCCATTTTTTCCCAGGCACTGATCAAAAAGTGTCCAAAGCGTTCCGCCAAAAGGTCGGCTTATTTTGTGTTTTCAGCGTTCGCAACGGGCTTTCATAGAAAAGGTCTATGATAGAAAAGAATGCTGACTAGTCAAACCTCCCACTCCACCAAATCCTTATCCATTGAACTAACTTTCTTTCCTTCCAAATGTCACCACTATTGGCTCTGAAAAATCTGATTCAGGACGATATTTTTTAATTTTATTTTTTAATTTTTTTAATTGCTTTATTATAACCAGCGTACACACCCTCCTCCGCGTCCACATTAATCATAGATACCCTGCTGTAATTTTCGTGAGAAAGTCTATGCTTTTGGTGCTGGAATGGTCTTTTTAAATAAAATTGCGTCCACGATGGAGTGAAAATACAAAAAATTAAAAATAAAATCTGGATAAAATTCTGCAAAAATTTAAATACTAAAGTCTATTAGTTGAGAAAAAAGGTGTCATTGCTTGGGGCTAGCCAAGTACATCATAAGACGGGCAATATATATGGTGCCTTTGATCATTGGGATTTCTCTTGTTAGCTTCCTTGTTATGTATGCTGCCGGGGACCCCATCCAGCTAGCCACGGCAGGTAATCCCAGCATAACTGAAGCTCAAAGACAATTTCTCAGGGAGTACTACGGTCTGAACGACCCCATTCCTGTTCAATACCTGAGGTGGCTCGATCATTTCATACACGGGGACTTTGGAAGATCCCTTTATGGCGGTAGGCCAGTCAACGAAATTATATCCTCCCTTGTTTGGGAGACCGCCAAGCTGCAGTTGATATCTATCCTCCTCGCCTTCTTCATCTCCATCCCCGCAGGAGTTTACTCGGCAGTAAAACAGCGCTCGGCTGCAGACTACACTGTCTCCAGCGTTGCCATATTTGGAATCTCGGTGCCCGTCTTCTGGTTCGGCATTGTTTTGATCTTGATATTCTCCTACTACCTTGGCTGGCTACCGTCCGCAGGTGCGCACGGCGCACCTTACCTATGGCCTGTTTTTGGCATCAAAAATGAGTTCTTGGACGAACTCGCTCATCTTGTATTACCTGTTACGGTACTCACATTTGCAAACTTGGCTTATAATGTCCGCTTACTTAGGGCCGGCATGCTAGAAGTTCTTAGGCAGGATTACATCTTGGCAGCGAGGGCAAGCGGCATCCCAGAGAGAAAGATCCTTTACAAGTACGCCCTGAAAAATGCCATAACCCCTCTTCTGACCCTGTTGGGGCTCTCCATAGGTGCAATGCTCGCAGGGGCACCCGTGACTGAAACTGTATTCAGCTGGCCGGGACTTGGCAGAGCATACGTAACAGCGTCTTTGAGGTTGGACTTCCCCCTCATAATGGGCATTACAATGATCATCACAATAATGATCTTAATCGCGAACCTTGTCACCGACTTGATCTACGCTTGGGTCGATCCAAGGGTGACGATTGACTAAGGAGGTCACAAAAGTGAACCTTAGAATAAGATCGGAGTCGGAGAAAGAAACCAAACGTAGAAGCGCAAGCCAGTGGGCGGTTGCTTGGCGCAGATTTAAGAAACACCGATCAGGTCTCGTTGGTCTTGGTATGATAATCGTCCTCTTGGTCATCGCTGCGCTGCACAATGTCATTGCGCCATACCCTGCAAGGCCTAACCCTGACGCATTCAAACCACTCTACGAAGGTGAGTCTGCACAGCCTCCGTCGTGGAAGCATCCATTCGGGACGACTGTAATGGGAACAGACGTCTTTAGCGAGGTTATTCACGGTTCAATATACACCATATACGTCGCGGTGACCGTCACTCTGATCAGCATGGCACTCTCTGTTGCCGTCGGCATAGTCTCGGGTTACTTTGGTCGCCTTGTAGACGATGTCCTAATGAGGATTACGGAGGTCTTTCTGGTGTTTCCGTCCCTCCTCTTCATACTTTTGTTCTCGAGGATCTACCAACTGGGGGTGGCGGAACCATTCTGGGATGTTTTCGGCATCAAAATTCCAGTCGGTCTGACAATAGTGGTTGTTATTGTCTCAATATTTGGATGGGCATCATATGCCCGTGTTATAAGGGGTGAGGTTTTGAGGATGAAGGAGTGCGAGTTCATCCAGGCAGCGAAGAGCCTTGGAGCAAGCCCGAGGTGGATCATGCTCCGCCACGTATTCCCCAACATACTGCCTCAAGTTATCGTGTTGGCAACGCTAACCATGGCCTCTGCCGTTCTGGTCGAGGCCGCCGTCAGCTTTTTGGGATTTGGAGACCCTAACACCATAACGTGGGGCCGGCTTATGGAGGAAAGCCTGCAAGACCTATCAACGGTCTGGTGGGCTGAAGTGTTTCCAGGACTGGCGGTCTTCCTGACAGTCCTTGCCTTCAACCTTGTTGGCGATGGTCTTTCAGACGCGCTGAATCCAAGACTGAGGGAGTAGTCTAAAATGAACTTGCTTGAGATAGAGAACCTTAAGACTTACTTCTTCACCGAAGCAGGAGTGGTTAAGGCCGTCGACGATGTGACCCTATCAGTGGAAAGGGGCTGCACAGTCGGACTGGTCGGGGAGAGCGGAAGCGGAAAATCGGTCACAGCACAATCAGTGCTGAGGATCGTGCCAAGACCAGGAAAAATAATAGGTGGCAAGATCCTGTTTAACGGCGAGGATCTCCTCCTTAAAAAGGAGGAAGAGATGAGAAAGTACAGAGGAAAAAAGATCTCACTAATCTTTCAAGACCCTACAAGCTCATTAAATCCGCTCTTCACCATTGGGTCGCAGCTCGCAGACATTGTGATAGAGCATGAGAAGTTGAAGAAGGACGAGGCGTTGGATCGGGTTGTTAAAGCACTTAGAATAGTTAAGCTCCCAGACCCTGAGCACGCCATATACCAGTACCCCCACCAGTTCAGCGGCGGAATGAAGCAGAGGATTTGCATAGCGAGGGCTCTACTGCTGAACCCAGAACTTTTGTTTGCCGACGAGCCGACAACTAACCTGGACGTGACAATTCAGGCACAGATAATCGCCCTCCTCAAGGACCTCCAAAGAGAGTTTGGAATGACCCTTGTAATGATCACCCACGACATGGGCATAGTGGCAGAGATGTGCAAATATGTAGTGGTTCTCTACGCAGGTAATGTCATGGAGAGCGGCAGCATAGAGGAGATCTTTGAAAGACCCCACCCGTACACCGAAGCGTTACTAAAGGCAGTCCCGAGGCTTGACGAGACAAGGAAGCTGATATCGATCCCTGGAAACATACCAAACCTCATTGATCCCCCCTCAGGCTGCAGGTTCCACCCGCGCTGCCAGTACGCCATAGACGTTTGCAAGGAGAGGAAGCCGCCGCTTGAGGATGTTGGAAACTCGCACTTCATCTCCTGCCATCGATGGCGCGAACTACAAGGAGGTAGATAGTAATATGCCGCCTTTGCTCGAAGTTCGGGACCTTGTGAAATACTTCCCTGTGTACTCCAGGGGCATCTTCAGAAAAAAGATCGTCGGGAATGTGCACGCCGTAGATCGCATATCCTTCACGGTGAACGAGAGGGAGACTGTAGGGCTGGTTGGTGAGAGCGGCTGCGGGAAGACCACTACAGGCAAGCTAATTCTTTACCTAGAGAAGCCGTCCTCTGGGCAGATCTTATTCGACGGTAAGGATGTCGTCCAGACGTTCTCGAAAGGATCCAAGGAAGAACAGCTTAAGCTCAGAAGATCCATGCAGATGGTATTCCAAAATCCTTACGCATCTCTTGATCCAAGGATGACTGTATACGACATAATAAGTGAGCCCTTCAAGATACACAGGCATGTTCCATCAAACGAGTGGAAGGACCGCGTCTACAAACTGCTGGAGATGGTTGGTCTTGAACCCTATCATGCCGAGAGGTACCCACACGAGTTTAGCGGAGGTCAGAGGCAAAGGATCTGCATAGCAAGGGCGCTTGCGGTTGAACCAAGATTTATAATCGCCGACGAACCGGTATCTTCACTGGACGTTTCCATTAGGGCGCAGATACTGAACTTGATAATGGAACTCCAAGAAAAACTCGGAATGTCTTACCTTTACATATCCCACGATCTAAGTTCAGTTAGGCAGATCTCGCAACGCGTAATTGTGATGTATCTTGGAGAGATTGTCGAACAAGCCCCAACGGCGAAACTGTTTGATAACCCAGTACACCCCTACACAAGAGCCCTCATGTCTGCGGTGCCTATACCGGACCCCAAAAGGAAGATGAACGTCATTATCCTCCCAGGCGAGGTCCCAAGCCCAATCAACCCGCCCCCAGGCTGCAGGTTCCACCCGCGCTGCCAGTACGCCGACCAGAAGTGCAAGGAAGAAAAGCCCTCATTTTCACAGGTGGATGTAGACCACTTTGTCTCGTGTCATTACTGGCATAAATTTGTCTGATCCTTTCGTGAGGGTCACCTGAGATTCGAGAATGGAAAAGGACGAGTATTTACTTTCCTTCGTTTCCTTTTTATGGGCATATTAAAAGCGGTTAGAATGGCAGATCTTAAATACACTTTGAGATCAATATTTCATTACACCACTTAAAATGGGTGATTTTGAATGAAAAACAAATCTATTTTTGCTATAGCGATAGCGGCAATGATGGTCGTTTCGATGTTTGCCTTTGTACAACCTTTGGTGCTCTCCGCAGACCAGCCCCTCTTCAAAATGACTCTCGTTGCACCTGGAAGCGCCAACCTACTAAGAAGGCAGTGGGGTCTTATTATAGCAAACTCATTCCAGTCTGTAGGAATAGACGCAAGGGTCGTCTTCTTGGGGTGGGGCTCCGTCTATGACAGAATACTGACGCCGCCACCTGATAAAATAGGAAAAACCTGGGACGAGGGTGGGTGGGACGCTCTCTTCATTGGATGGACTCCTGGCGCCCCCTCTACACCATTCTCAGGTACTTTCCAGATATATTACAGTAAGAACTTCCCTCCCAACTCAAATTACTTCCTTTGGGCCAACGCCACGAGCGATAGATACATCGAAGAGTTCATGACCAAGGGTTACACGCCAGAAGGCATACAGGCATTCAAGAACTGGCAGATGGTCCAATACCAAGACGTTCCAGCATCCCAGATCTTCTTCTCACAAGCTGTATTCACAGCAGATAGCGCCCTGAACTTCCACGGCTACGAGTGGATCTTTGACAACATAGGACCGACGCCCCAGTTCCTGACTGGAAGGAATGAGGTAATTTTAGCCACTACGGGAGAACTTTTGGATCTCTGTCCGCCTCTCTCCAATTCGTGGTACGACACTGAGGTCTTCAGTGCCGTCTTCGACTCACTGTACTACCTCGACTCTAACTACAACTTCCAACCAGCGCTGGCATTGGACCACCCGATCGTCTCCGCTGACGGCAGGACCTACACTTACCAACTAAGACATGGCGTCTACTTCCATGATGGCATCGAAGTCACCGCCGATGACGTCGTCTTCTCATTCTTGGCATACCTCAACCCGCAGTCTGGCTCCCAGCAGTCAGCCTTTGAAGCAGGGTACATAGGCGAGGACGTGACCTTCAAATGGCTCAACGGAACATCCACGAGGCTTGTCATAGACTTGGAAAACGGCGTTGGGTACTATCCTGCCCCTGACAACGTGACCAATCCAAGGAAAGCGACCATTGAGGCAGTAGACAAGTACACAGTCAGGGTAACGATAGCCGACTTCGGAGGCTTGGGCAAGCCAGCCGCCACCTTCCACCCTGAGGGCGATGGTGTCGCCATCCTTCCAAAGCACGTGCTGGAGGGCGTTCCCTTTGAGGATTGGAAGGAGCACCCGTTCAATAAGGGCACCGGCACTTACGTTGCCAATGGGCAGACCTTCTCCGGACCTATAGGGTGCGGCCCGTACAAGTTCGTCAGCTATGACCCAGTGAGGGCGATAGTCACACTGGAGAAATTCGATAACTACTGGAACAAAGCCAGTCTGGAGTCCCAGGGTCTGTACCAGGTCAAGAAGTTCTACGTCAGGTATATTGTGGAGAAGGACGCCGCAATCGCCGCATTGAAGAACGGCGAAGTGCACATACTCGACCAGAACTACCAGCTTGCAAGAGACTACCAGGCTGGGAACCTGAACTTCGCGACAAACTACATCCTGAGGGGCTCAGGGATCCAGCAGCTCGGATACAATATGAGACACCCCGTCTTCGGAACCGGCACCGCAACACCACTAGGTAAACAAGACCCGTCTAGGGCAGCCGAAGCGGCAAGGTATGTCAGGCTGGCATTCGAGTACCTCATACCCAGGAAACTCATCATAGACAACCTCCTTAGTGGGTTCGCAGAACCAGCCTCTGTGCATGTCAATCCACTCAGCCCCTACTACAACACAGCCTGTGTGCCTAGGGACTACAACCCCGAAAAAGCCAAGGAGTACCTAGCCATGGCAGGATACAAGGTTGGTGCCGCGGCAGGGCAAGTCACAGTTGGCGCATCCTATCTAGTGAACGAACCAATAGTATTCACAGGGCAGTTCATCATAGACCCTGTAGCTGCTGTTGAACAAGGAGGCATTGTGGCACTGCTCGAAATGAGCACTGACAACGCGACCTTTACACCAGTAGCCCAGACGATCACAACAACCGGTGGGTACTATCAGCTGATGTACGTACCAACAAGCACTGGAACCTATTACTTCAGGGTAACCCTCACAGGTGTTGGTGCCAAAACTGCAGCCGCCTCAACAGCAACAGGCCCGACATTCCCATATGCCGGACTAACAAAGGCAGTTGACCCGCAGACAACAGCCTCAGTCAAGGTGACAGTCGCATCCGTAGATGATATGTTGACCACATACAAGAACCAAGTAGCCTCCCTCAACTCCCAAGTAGCCTCCCTCAACTCCCAAGTAGCGTCCCTCTCCAGCATCGCCTATGGAAGCCTAGCATTGGCGATAATTGCGTTGATTGTTGCCGCTGTCCTGGGCATGCGAAAGAAATAGGTACCACAAATAAACACTTTTTTTCTTTCTTATTAATTACTTTTAATAAATTATCGATTAATAAATTATCGATGAATTATTTATGCATGAATAAATGTTGTTTTATAAAATTAAACAGGGGACACTGATTTACCTTCAAGACTTTATAATACCACCTTTTCTCATCGGCACGAAGTACCATCCTAAAAGGGGGATGAGCCAGAAACTGTATCCTTCTTCCTGTTGAAACTTTATTCAGATGCGGGGGGCAGCCTCTAAGGCGCCTGTGTGCGGCCGATGACATATTGAGGCCTGACGGCTGGGCCTCTGCCCAGGCTGGCTGGGAGTGCTGCCGATGAGGGCAAGCCCTACGGATGAGGTAGGAATTTGGAGTACCCTGAGAAAGGGGAAAAGCTTTTGCAAAACGCTCCCCGAGCACAGACTTTGAGGGGGCAAGTAGAAGGAAAAGTGGAAGCCCCGTCCAGCAGATGGGGAAGAGGTCGCTACAATTTAATGCAATTTAGAGTTTTATGCAATCAGTAGAAGGGCTATCAAAATTGACTCCAATAATAACGCTGCTCCAAGAATTACGAACCTTTTACCCATTCTCACTTCCTTTTTTGTTCTCTCTCTTTCATTCTTTCGGTCCTTTTCTTCTTGATATTCTTGATCTCTCTGCGTCCCATGTTCTTCAACTCTTAATTTTCCAAACCACCCCCTCCTAAAGTACCGATCAAACCCCCGAAAAGAGGCGCTTGAGACTATTGAGCCATAGACGCCTCCTGTAATGAGGGACGCAGCACTCTCTAACATCAGAAATACCATAAACGCATTCAAGAAGTCCTTTCCCAGGAGGTATGTTATTGAGGATACTACAACCGTGGCTACATTCATGATACAAAAATCTGCTACATATCTGTTCAACGCAAACTACCTTTCATGTTTGTTCTCCACTCTAAATATTGCAATTAAACCTTATCCCAATAAAGATATTGTTCTAGCACAAGTCCAGCAATGAAAACAATTTTAAGGGTGCGGGCACTATCCGCATAATAGCAGTTCACCTCCACACCAGGTACCGGTGAAAGATTTGCCACAAAAAAGCAAGAAAAAAACTGGGCCGTCAAGAATCACAAAAGTATTCATTCCTCTAATAATCCTCATCTTGGTTTTGAGCTACATTACCTATTTCTTCTCTTCTAATTACGTTGCCCCTCCCTCCCCTTCATCCTTCAAACAGGCAGACTGGATGTCCCTAATACCATCGCAGGTTGAAGGGTTCAGATACCTGAACATCACGGCGCTCATGTCATATCCAAACCTATTCCAAGGAGGAACTCTGCTTTCAATTCCCAGCCTGAACCTTAGCCTCAGCCTATCTGATGTGACCTACGGTGTTGATATTCTAATAGGCGAGGATGAGGTAGTCACTGTCATCGCCCTAAAGCCATCAGTTTTAGATGAAGTGTCTCTCGTGCTAAATAACAGCTCCCTTGAAACCGCCTCCTACAGAAATGTTTCCCTTTACTTTTTACCTGTGTCCCCCGTAAACATTGAGGGTTCTGCTTGGATCTGTCTCCACAGAGGCGCACTGATATTCAGCGAGGGCAAGATTGCCGATGCTGTAAAAATTTTAGATGCTGCAAAACTTGTAATTGACTCTGATTTGAACCCATTCTTTTCCAACGACTCCTTAAAAGTCGGGTACCTTCTCTCGTCATTAGGAGAGGATCAGCTTAGCTTCTCCTACTTTAAATCTGGAAACAACTCCTACAACGTTGATTGGGAGATGCGTAGCGTCAGGTCAGGTCTGACGGTTCGTTACCTGCTTCACTTCCCATCATCATCGTTGGTAGACTCCGAATATTCCGATGTGGTCAAGGTCTTCTTCGCAAAATCTAAAAGTGTCTACAAAAGCGACTTCTTCATTTTCGGGGACTTCACATACTCCCCATCAGAGATAAGATCTGTAATCATGGGTCTTTAACCCTCTCGGCGGGAAGTCTTCTTCCAATGGGGAGGGGGCAGTTCACCGCTCTGGAAGGAAAATCCCACATTATTTATGGGCTGGAATTAATCACAAGCAATACTTATAACTACGATCTCTCTTAAAAAACATGGTTTTGTTTATGATAGAGTGGTATGGTACTCCTGAAGAGCTCAACGTTCCCAAGCACGATATGGAACTCATAGAAAAATGGGTCGAAGAGAACAAAATGGAACTCCACGAAATATATCACTTCCTTCATGACCACGAGATGGAGGGTTCGAAGATAATTTACGGGGAGCAGATCGAGGAGGCGAGAGGTGACACGAGGATCATCTCCTATGAGGTGTACATTATATACGATGCTGCCTTCATAATTCGCAGCGAAGAGAGGCAGATCTCCGGAACCAACGAGATCGTCAAATCCTCGACAAGGCTGGGCTCGCTCGAACTGCCGAAGGTCGAGGGCTGCAAGGATTGCTCAAATTCCAAAGAACAAAATAAATACTGATCCCCACAAATTTTAACCATCACAAGGTGCCTAGTATGGCTCGCCGCCCAAGCCTTCTGTATGCGATGGTATCCTTGCAAGCGATCTTTGTGTTGTTCGATCTTGCAGCGCCATTTTTGACGGGCACATTCGTCTATTATAGCGGAACCGAGTTCATCATGGCATATCTCATGGGGGTTCTTGACTTCATACTGATTATCGGCTTTATGAGTGGGTCTAGGTGGGCTTGGTTCTTTGGGCTTTTTTTCAGCGGCATCAACATAATCAATTATGCCATCTCCTACCTGTCCGACCCTATTGCACTTTACGTACTGTTACTCTTCATGCGCCTGGGTGTGATATTATGCCTGAGGAGCAATTCCGTGCGGGATTACTTTGATGTCGCTCACTCTACTCGATGAGGGGGAATATCTCCTCTTTAATGTACTCAAGAAACTCCCTCGGCTTAACCTCGCTGAATGCCGTAACAACGGAGTTTCTTGTTACCCCGGCAACAATACCGTACTTCCTTGACTTGAAAACGATGTACCAAATAGTTCCATGGGTGAGATACTCGTTGTAGAGAGCTGTGTCTGCGAGCTGAGACCCGTAAAGCGAGAGTTTGTCCACATTCGGGATGTCCACACCATCAAAGAAAATGACCTTTGTATCCTCCGGGTTAGCCTCATGGAACTTCCTTAGGGTCTCAGGCAAGATCTTAGCTTCCACGATACTCCCTGTTGAGATGAATAGTATTTTGCTCAGTTGATTTGCTATGTTGTTTGCGGTTCTCTTCTTCTCAAGGATCACGAGGAGCATCCTTTCCCCGTTGATCTGAAAAAGGAACGGTGCCTCTATCGTCTTGATTACGAGGCGTTCCCCTCCTCTGTGTTTTACTGTGAATGGAATGTCTTGGAAGAAAGTCCCTTCGAGGTAGTCTGATCCCAAAGCTAGCTCTCCTATCTCTGTAATCAGTGTGACTTTTTCATCACCATGCGTGAATTCTTCCTCCTGCCGGTACCCCTTCAGCTTTCCCGAGATTGTGATCAGATCCACATCCTCTTTGATCTTGAAGATTTTTCCTGCAAGGACCATAAATCACACCAACTGGATTCGTCCAACGTCATAAATTAAATGCCGCAATATAAATTTATCAAACAGATTTTGGGGTTAAAAACAGAGTAAATCCTGCCATTAAACACTGAGATCCTGCGCCAGCCCCTCCCCGTCAACCCACGCAAATCTCCTCTGGAGCGATTTTGGATAGTAGAGTTTCCAGTCGAAGTCTATTCTCCTCCCCCAGTCCGCATAAACCCTCGGGTCTATGTAGTTTTTCAAAGAGGTGTTCAGATTGTAATCCCTTGTCGCTTTCATCGCACTGATCTTTAGTTTCAACTCTTCTATCTTCTCCTTTTTGGCTTTCTTCTCCTTTAGGGCCTTAAGCCTCTCAACCTTCTTTCTGAGGTTCTCCTCCCAGTTCTTTGGCAATTTCCTCTTGTGGTTGCAAACCTTTGCGGCCTCCAAATTTGCCATTGTGGCGCAGTACTTCTTGACGTATACGGGATCATCTCTGTCCACATCGGCATTCTGGAGCGCCTTCTTTGTTGCCGTGGAGGCGTGGTAAGTCCTGAAAACTTTTGCAGTAAGCCCCGGCATAACCTCTGCTAAATATGCGTTCACTTTTTGGGACCTGACCCCGTTGAAAATTGTCTCGTTCCCCTCCGCTATGAACTCCTTCAAGTTCCTGTATACAACCTCGGGCGGGTTAATGGTGCTAACCCATCGTACGGAGTCCTTGCCGAGGAAGTCAAAAGTTATTGTTCCGTCGGGGTTGAACTTCAGATGTTCAGGTCTGAGCGTAGTGGCACCGACGGTGTCAGCCTCGTCCTCGTCCTTCTCATCACCAACTCTGAGTTTCAACTCATCAATGAGGTAGCACACCGTGGCTATCTTCCTCTCCAGAAGATCGTGCGACTCCAACCCCCTCTTTATGTGTTCTCTCACCTTGTCAATCAATTTCTCGAGCTCCCAAGCTTTGTTGAACTTCTCTATGTCTCTTACCTGCTTTATGTATGCGGTGTCTGAGAGCCACACGTACTTCATCTTGCCCCTGAGCTTATCCCTCCAGCTGGCTATCCAGAGCGATGTGGGATCGAATACAACGGACTTCCAAGAGCCCCCGTTTGGGGGGTCAGGCACTTTCGCGTCCGGAGACAGGTTCAGGGTTATGTCCTCTGCCTTGACACCTGGCTTCCACCTCCCCCTGAGCGGGTGCTCCCCTCTGCCCATGAAAATGCAAGCAGGCTCCACCATGTAGTTGGATATCTCCATCGGCATTCCATTTACGATCGCAAAGCCATACTTTTTCTTGCTCTCTTCCCTTATCCTCTTCCTCTCCTGCGCGAGCGCCTTCTTCTCCTCCTTGCTCATCCCCTCCTTCCTCGCCTTCTCCTTCTCCAGCCAGGCGATTATCTCAGAGAAGTCAAAGTCTTCGGGACTCACCTTTCCCTTGACCCCTAACGCCTTTCCGAAGTCCTTAAAGAAATTCCTAACAAAGACCTTGTCCTTGACATAATCTGTTGACAGCTTCTTGACCCACGCCACCGCCATTTCTTCCTGCTCTGGGCTAAGTGCGATCTCTTCTCCCCTGAATTTTATCTTGAACCCAATAGGCTTGTAGACGGGTATCAGGACTCCGTTGTGTATCAGCTGTTTTATCTCAATATCTCCCATTCAGGATCGCCATGAACACCAATTTAAAAATGAACATCGTTACATAAACTTTACTCGCCTTTTTGGAAAGTAAGGAAAATTTTAAATTATTTTTAAAATTATATAAATAAAAAATTTAATAAAAAATAATGGCATAAAGTGATATGCGCCTCTGAGGCAATCTCCCTATAACCATTTCAAGGAAGCAAGCTACAATATACAAAAGTGAGGCTTATAAGGGTCTTTTGTGGAATTTGAGGCGCCCTGAGGGGTTCCCGAAATGAGCTCTCTCACAATACTCGAGGTGGTACTGGAGAACTTCATGTCCTATGAGTACGCTAGGGTGCCCCTCAGTCGTGGTCTGAATCTGATATGCGGTCCCAATGGTGCTGGAAAGTCATCAATACTCATTGCAATTTCCGTCGCGACAGGCCAGAGCTACACCGAGAGATCTAGGAAGCTGGCTGACTTGATACGCAGGGGTAAAGACACTGCGAGGGTCACGCTGGTGCTGGACAACAGAGCCGAAAACGGAAAGCGCCCAGTCCCCTACATAAACAACGACATCATATCAGTCTCAAGGTATCTGAAGAAGGATGGGACCTACTGGTTCGAGATAAACGGCAGGCAGGTAAGTAAATTTGACGTTAACAGGCTCTTCAAGGGCGTGGGAATGAACCCCGACAACATGCTCATAATAATGCACCAAAACATGATAGAGGAGTTCGCGATAACCTCGCCAGAAGAGAAGCTCAGGATGGTTGAGGAAGCGGTCGGCTTCTCCCAGTACAGGCGCGCCATCTACGAGTCGGAGGAGAGGCTGAACAGGATTTTGGGCGAGGAGGAGGCTACCTCCCAACTTCTAGCCAGCGCCGAGCAAACCTTGGCTTACTGGAAGGAACTGAACGACAAGTACAACGAGAAGAAGTCCTTGCTGGAGAGGAAGGCCTACTTGGAGAGAGAGTTGATATGGGCGCAGATATTGAAGAACGAACGCGCAGTGGCACAGATAGAGGAGAAGATACGCCTGAAATCCTCTCAGCTAGAGGCTATAGAGAAGGGCATCCGCACCAAGAGTGAGGAGGCGGGAGCCCTCTGGGGAGAATACCTCCTGCTGAAGGAAAAGTTCCGGACCCTCCTTCTGGGTGTGAAAAACGGAGAGGCAGTGCTGAAGGAGCTTGGTCTTGTAGATGAGAGGCTCGACGAGGTTGTCAAGAAGTACGTGGAGCTGAGGATTGACGAGGCAGTGATGCGCTACCGCAAAGGCGAGCTTGAGAGGGAACTCAAAGAGTTGCGATCCTCCCTGGAGGAGGCCAGGGCCGCCCTAATGGAGTCCGAGAAGTTCAAGGACAAAGCTGGGGAGAGAATCGAGACAACCAGGACGCTGCTGGAGATCTCAGATGAGATAAAGTTTGTAAACGCCCACCTCCTATCTCTTGGGGACGTCCCCGAGGACGCACCTTCCATGTACCAAGCCTACCTGAAAACCTACAACGAACTGAAGCAGAAGGCAGAGGTCGTGGGGGAAAACAGGAGGAAGACAATTGAAGAGTTGGAGGAGAGGAAAAGGGTCTGGAGAGGTGTTATGGAGAAGCTGATCGAGGAGATAAACCCCACGTACCGGTCTGTCCTGGGGAGGGTCGGCGGAACCGGGGCCATACGCCTCCTGAACATGGACGACCCGGACAGGGCCGGTGTGGAGATCACGGTGGGTTTCCGAGGAACCTCGCCAGTTCTCCTCGATGCATGTTCCCAAAGCGGAGGGGAGAGGGCTGTCGCGACCATGGCCTTCCTCCTGGCTCTGCAGGACCACCTGAAATCTCCTGTTAGGGCGGTGGACGAGTTCGATGTGCACATGGACCCCCACAACAGGGAGTCAATGATGAGGATGCTCTTCTCTTTCATGAACGACAGCTCGGACGTGCAGTTCATAGTGATCACCCCTAGCCAGCTCACTGCGGTGGGAGAGTTCGCAAACATAATCTTCGTCCAAAACGTGCACGGAAGGTCGGAGGTGGCCAAAGCTGCCGCAGCGAGCGCATAAGGAAGAGTACTACGAGGAACTGGCCAGAATAATAAACCTTTGCCAGAGCATAAGGGCAAAGGGGGAGGACCCATTTCTGGTGGACGTCCCACAAAAGTTGCAGGTTTTGAAGAGACTATTGCCGCAGTGGAAGCTTCTTGACGAACTTCTAATGGACGCTGAAGCCCTGAAGGAGTTATCGCTAATGGTCAAGCTCCAGAGCGACTGGGTCAAGAGGCGCGCCTCCGGTTTGTTCATAGACCCCTTCCTCGTAGAGGTCAAGATAAAGCTTCTAGGAAAGGAGGCGCTAGCCTCCGCTCTCCTCGCTGCGTGGAGGCCTCTGATAGCCGCCGAACAGCTGACTCCAAAGAGGCTCTCCGAAGCCCTGGAATACTGGAGGGTGCTGCTCCCTCTATCCCAGAGAATGAAGGAGCTCGAGGCAGCACAGTTCCCAGAAGAAAAAACGTTGTCTGTCTCGGAGCTCATCAAGCTAAAATTCCTCTCAGAGCGGGCATTCAACGAAGAGGTCAGGAAACTCCAGGAGGAGCTGGCAGAAGCTTCTGAAGGAGGACCTGTTGACTACTGGAAATTCGTAATGAGGGAGACATATGAGGAGACGCTTTTAAGGGCATACGCGCTCAGCTTCATAATATCAAACGGGTACGCCAACCTCATAATCAACCCGGTAGAAGAGACTATCCTCATCGAGACGGCGGGAAAGCAGGTGCAGAGGAAAGGGGGCAAATCCGTGCCGATCTCCATAAACTACGAGAAGTGGATGGCAATGAGGAATCTGAAAAACAGGACAGAGGGGATTAAAAATGAGTGAGGATGTCACCATATCACGGAAACTCAAGAAGGCTGCCCAGCTCCTGCTCTTCCAGCACCACCGCCTCCCCGGCGCGAAGGGATGGGAGCTCAGGAAGGTATTGGGAAAGGATTACATGAAGGTAATAAAGCTCCTGGAGAGGCGCCTGGAGGAGCTCGGACTGGAAATCAAAATCGTCTACGAGGATGGTCTGGACCATCAAACTCCCACAGACGAAGATCTGGACCAGGCCCGCTTTTACGTCATCTGCAAATCTCCACTGCAGATCGGCGAGGCCTCGCTTTCAGGGTGGAGGATAGACACGCTGGCCGTCCTGGCTGCAGCGCTGGCATACATAACCTCAAAGCAGGGGAGGGCCACCAGGAGGGAGGTTGAAGACCTTCTGAGGGAGAAATTTCCTGACTGGAAGGTCGACCAAGACCTTAACAGGTTCATAAGGAGGGGCTATTTGGATGAAGATGAGGAGGGCAATCTTTACATAGGGTGGAGGACCCGCGCTGAGATAGACCGTAAAACCTTGGTCAGCATTATTGCAGGTTCTTCTCCCCAGCCTCAACAGCCCTGACTCCGTCTCTGTTCTCTGCTGTGGGGCCGCCACACGAGTTTGGCCTTCACAACTCCAGCTCTTCGCCCACCCTCAAGATCTTGGCAGTCACTCCCGATCTTGACTCAACTATTCTCCGGAATTCTTCCGGGTCTGTGTTCCAGCGGTGCATTGGGATCGCGATCTTTGGATTTATTGTGATGGCCGCATCGGCAGCCTCTTGGTTGTTCATCGTATAGGTGTCTCCGGTCGGCAGAATAGCCACGTCTACCCCCTTCAGCTCTTTCATCTCGGGTATGAAATCTGTGTCTCCTGCGTGGTATATGCTCTTACCATCGATGCCTAACACATAACCAACGCCGAACCCCTTCGGGTGGAAAGGAACGCCCGGAGACCTGAACCTCTTTACGTTGTAGGCGTGCACAGCTCTTACCTCTAGATCGCCGACCTTCAGCCTGTCACCCGGCTCCACAGCCCTCGCTCCTGCTCCCAGTTTTGGGATGCAGTCCCTTGGAGCGATTATTACAGTCCCTTCTTTCCTCACTCTCTCTATGACCTTCGGGTCAAAATGGTCCCAGTGGGAATGCGTCACAAGTACAAGATCTGCCTTATCCGATGGGGCTGCCCCCTCCCCAAGGTCTATGTAAACTGTCTTGTCCTTGCCCTTAATCTGAAATGCTGCGTGCCCAAGCCACTTGACCTTAACCAAAGCCATTCACCCGGATAATAATTCCCCTAAAAATTATAAAAATGTGCGCCCGAAGACAAGGTCGTTCCTAATGGAACACCAAATTTTGTAAAAATATCGTCTCTAGCCCTTAACTCGTACGTCTGTCTCGCTCTGCGGTCGCATCCTCTTGTACCTCTTCCTCAAAACTTCTCTCTCCTCCCTCAGGATCATGTCCACGAGAAAGTCTATGTCAGGGGTCTTAGAGGATGCAAGCGTTACAATCGCAGTCTTAGGCAACCCCTTGGCTGCGAGTGCTAGAGCTGCTGGTAATCCGTAGATCCCTATCAACTCTCCGCTCTCCAGCACCGCCCTGTACATCTCCTTGAACTTATCTGAGACCCTGCCCCTCTCAGCCATTTCAGATGCCATCTGAGCCACCTCCGATAAGTCTCCGTCCACTAAGCCTATCTTCTTTGACTTACACTCTGGGCAGGCAACCCCTTCCAAAAACCTCTTGATCTTGACACTCTCTACGTACCTGAAGCACTCCGAGCACACCGCAACCCTTGCCTCATTCAGAAGTCTTGCCTTTCCAGCCTCTATCAGGATCCTCCTGAGCCTGTCCGCAGGGACCAGGTCTGTCTTCCAGCTCAACTTTCTTATGCCTAATCTAGAGATGGGTGATAGGGGGAGGTCTCTCCCCATTACGACTATCTTGAAGGCACCCTCCTTCAGCCCTCTTGCAAACCTATCGAGCCCCTCAACATCGAGGTCTTTGAACAACACTTCCTTCATCGCCTCCCTCCACACCACAGTGCCCCTCATACTCTCAACAAGTTGCTGCATCCCAACATCGCTCAGATCTGCACCTTTCTCAACAACTCCAAACCTTTTAGCAACGTGGAGTAGGCGCCTTCTGAAGAGCCCTGTCTTCTCTACGGAAACCTCAGCCAGGTGGGCGACATCCTTGGGATCAAGTTCTCTCAGGACTTCAGCCACCATCTCTGCATCAACGGAAGTCTTGAGGTAGATCCTGTAGGGGTCCTGAGAAGCCCCGACGCCGCTTCCAGTCCTTTTTGTGATCAAATAAGCGAGTATCCTTGAGAGCGTCTTATTTATCATGAGTCCGAGGGAGCAACTCACTATTACATACCCTTCCCACCCCTCTACCGTGATGAGGCTGTCAGTCGGCACCTCCCATTTCCCCTCAGCCTGCTCTCTCACCTCTGCCAGAGCCTTTGACAACAGCTCCCTCGATACGGGGTACTCCGCCCTGAGCTCCTCGATCACCTCTTCGAAGGGCTTGCCTCGCCTTAAAAGTTGGCAAACCCTCCCCTTGATCCTCCCGACCTCCTGCGCCACCTCGAAGGGCACAGGTATCTCGTCTCCCACCCAATCTGGTATGGCTCCTGTTGGGTCCTCTTCAGCCCTGACATAAACCACATCTTTGTAAACTTGAATTATCTTCCAGGGTGAGCCTCTGACTATGAACTTCACCCCAGGCTCGCCATACTCTGCCACAAATGCCTCGTCCAATGTGCCTATGGGCTCGTCCTTATCCTCATCTATCACCAGGTAGTGTTTCTCCTCGGGTATCATAGAGAGGTTCTCAAAATAGTACCTGAAGATACTTTCATACGGTCTGGTCTTAATCACCACCCCCTCCTCCGGTACGTATAGGGCAAGCCTCGGCTTCCTCTCGCTCATGTAATTCAAAACATCACCAAGCTCCTCTTCCGTGAGATCTTGGAACGGGTAGGCACTCCTGACTATCTCTAAGATCTCCTCCACTGCTACCCTCCCATACTCTAGGAGCAGGCCTGCTATCTGGTGGACAAGGACATCGAGCGGTTTTCGTATTATCTTCACTTCCTCCAGCTCTTCCCTGAGGCTCCGCTTTACTATCACCAGGGACTCGAGCGCATCGTCAGAGTCCATTGTGATTATTGTGCCCTTGGAGGTCCCGCCAACCCAGTGCCCTGCCCTTCCCACCCTCTGAAGGAGCCTGGTGGCCTGCCTAGGCGAATTGTATTGTACCACAAGGTCAACGCTCCCGATATCGATCCCCAGCTCCAAGGATGAGGTGCAAACAACCCCCTTCAACTCGCCCCTCTTTAGGCTGGTCTCGGCCTCCACCCTCGATGACTTTGCAAGGCTGCCGTGGTGTATGCTCACAGGCATGTTCATGTCCCAAACCCTGAACCTGCTGGCCAGGATCTCCGCCTCGGACCTAGTGTTTGTGAAGATGAGCGTGGACCTGTACCTCTCCACGAGCTCCCTTATCCTTCTGAGCCTCGCCGCGACCTCGGGGAAGGTTGCTATCTTCTCAGCCAGCCTAACATCCTCATCGTTTGCCTCCGGCATTTCCACATCCAATTCCATGTCCTTCGCTACAGAGACCCTCACAATCTCACAGTCCCTATCCACCCCAACCAGGAACTTGGCAATCTCCTCAGGCGATCCTATGGTTGCAGAGAGCCCTATTATCTGCGGCTCTGTGGCTGTTATCCTCCTCAGCCTCTCCAGTCCGACCGAGAGCTGGCTCCCCCTCTTGTCATTTGTTAGCTCGTGAACTTCGTCAACTATGACCCACTTCACCTTTGAGAGGTGTCTCCTCAACCTCTTCCCGGGGAGTATGGCCTGCAGGGTCTCGGGGGTGGTTATCAGAACATCTGGGGGAGCCATCGCCTGCTTTCCCCTCTCCCTGATCTCAGTATCCCCATGCCTCACTGCTACCCTAAGGTCCAGCCTCCCGCACCACCACTGTAACCTGTCCATGAGGTCTCTGTTCAAAGCCCTCAACGGTGTTATGTAAAGTGCCCTCACACCGCCCCTTCCCCCTTCCCTGACGATCTTGTCCAATATGGGGAGGAATGCCGCCTCTGTCTTTCCCGTCCCTGTCGGGGCTATTATGAGAACGTTCTTCCCTTCCAGTATGATCGGGATGGCCCTCCTCTGGGGCTCGGTGAACTCTCTGAACCCCCTCTCCTCTAGTAGCCTCTGAATCGGCTTTGAGAAGTGTGAGAGAATTTCATCCATAATCCTTCAAAGAGGATAAAGAGAAACCCCCTAATATTAATTGATGGAGGAGATAATAGGTGGGGCGCGTCAATTGCTAGAAGCTAAACCCATATTCGAGGTGGCTGGGCAAATACAGAGAGGCGTTTTCATAAGCAGACTGAACCGCTTCACGGTATTGCTGGAGTACGAGGGCAGAGATTTGATGTGCCACCTCCACGATCCAGGAAGGCTCCGTGAACTTCTCGTGCCAGGAGCCCCGGTTCTCTTTAGGGAAGCTCAGACCAAAGGCTCTCGCAGAAAGTCCCGGCACGATGTTTTGGCGGTCCATTCGTCGGGGAATTGGGTGATCACAGATTCGAGAATACCGAACTATATCTTGAAGAGGGCGATTGAGCTCTCCATCTTTGACTACAAAGTAGTTGCCGAGGAGGTAAAGTACGGTGATTCTAGGATTGACTTCCTTCTGGAGAGAGACGGGGTGCAGTATATCACTGAGGTGAAGGGTTGCACACTCTGCAGAGATGGCGTTGCGCTCTTTCCAGATGCGCCCACCTCAAGGGGGAGTCGGCAAATCATGAGGATGCTGGAGTACCCAGGAGCCCGCCCCCTCCTCGTTTTTGTGATCATGCGACCGGACGCGCGCACCCTCCGCCCGAATGTAGGAACCGATCCCAAATTCTATGAGATCGTCAGGGAGGGCATCACGAGGGGCCTTTCCACGATCTCGTTCAAAGTCTCGTTGGAGGACGGACGTTTCATATGGTTCAGAGGGGCAGTTCCGGTGGTCTGGGGGTGATTTTTCTTTGCCCAGGAACACTGATTGAAAAATGGCTCAATCATGGCTATGATTAGATTTAATTTTTAATATGAAATATGCTGAAAATTTAACACTTTTAAAATTATTAAAATTATAAAACTTTAAAATATCCTCTCCCTTTAGTGAATATCATGGTGCAGATCGGAGTACTAACCACCTACGATCCTGTCCCACCAGAGGTTGAAGATAAGACAAAAAGATTGGGTATAGCCCTGGCGAGGCTGGGTGCTGTAGTGATAACCGGGGGAAACGGCGGTCTCATGACCGTGGTAGCCGAGGCTGCAAGAAAAGCAGGCGGGATAACAGTGGGCATCCTCGCCAGAGAGCTTGAGGACATAGGACCAGACCACCCTTGGTTTAATCCACACAACACAGTGAAGATCAGAACAGGTCAGACATTCACTTCTAGGAGCTCGATTGTGGTTAGGAGCAGTGACGCTGTCATTGTCGTCGCAGGGGGCGTGGGGACACTCACGGAGGTATCAATTGCCTACAACCTGAGGAGGCCTATTGTAGTCTTGAGGGGCACCGGGATGTTGGCGGACAGGCTCCCGATGATGTTCCCTGATGGCTATATCGACCATAGACGCATGGTAAAGATGCATTTCGTAGAAGACCCTGAAGAAGCTGCCAAATTAGCAAAAGATTTGGCAAGAGGGACTGCCTGAGCCCTTTCCTGTAGGTCCAGTTACACTCTATTTTTCTTCACGTGGGGGGAGGCTTAGCGCTGGAGCTTCGTAGAGTGGGCCATGCCTCCAGCATAGCCCCCTCGGTCGACCGATGAAGCTTGGCCAGAAGGAGAAGCTGGAAGCTCAAAACTCAAGCCATGGGGCAGGGCGCCACGCACTCTCTATTGTCCACTCTCAATTTCGATTTTTGATCTAGTTTCTCCTTTGATAGTCCCGCTGCTCCCTAATCCAGTAATCCCTTCTCCGTTAAGAAATCGTAGGCAGAGAGGGCGGCCACCGCGCCCTGACCCGCCGCTATAATTGCCTGCTGGTACGGTGCATCCGTTATGTCGCCCGCCGCAAATAACCCATCACATGTGGTCCTCTGCTTTTTATCCACAACTATTTGCCCCCACTCATTTGTCTTTACCAAGTGTTTCACGTAATCAACCTTCACCTCCCTGCCCACCTCTATGAATACCATCTCGACATTTATATCCCTTAGATTTCCATCTCTGTCCTTCAGGGTAATCCCTTCCACCCTCTTCTCCCCCTTAATCTCTGTCACAAAAGAATTCATTATAAACTGGATGTTCTGGTGCTTTCTGACCCTCTCAACAAGTACTTCGTCAGCCCTGAACCTATCCCTCCTATGGATTACGTAAACCTTCTTTGCATAGCGCGACAAGAGCTCAGCGCTTTGCAATGCTGCATTACCTCCTCCCACAACTGCGACTTCCCTGTTCCTAGAGAAGGGAGCATCGCAGGTCGCGCAGAAGCTGACCCCTCTGCCTATGAGCCTCTCCTCGCCAGGGACGTTAAGCTTCTTGTAGGTGCTGCCTCCTGTCACAATGACTGTTTTGCTGAAGAAATCCCCCTCACTCGTTGTGACTTTGAAAACCCTTCCTTCCTTCTCAATTTTTTCAACCTCCCCAATCATTACGTCAACACCCAACTCCTTAAGTTGCTTTTCAAAGATCTGTACCAGCGCCTCGCCCCGCACACCATCGAAACCAGGGTAATTTTCAATGAACCCTGTCAAAAGCACCTGCCCACCGATGTCTTTGCTTATAACTAAAACGTTGAGCATCTTCCTCTTAGCATATATTGCCGCGGAGACGCCTGCGGGGCCGCAGCCCACTATTATAAGATCATTTACTTTCATACTTCCTGTTCGACTTTCACTCATAAACCCTCAATCCCACACCTCCTTTAGAAGTAGCTCAATCCATATATATTTGCCACGTGGGTTTAGAAGGGGGGAGAAATTGCGGGAATTCGACCTTATTGTAATCGGCAGCGGGTCTGGATTGGACGTTGCGGTCGCAGCATCCCAGTCTGGCAAGAATGTCGCCATAATTGAGAAGGGCCCGCTGGGTGGCACGTGCCTCAATAGAGGCTGCATTCCATCAAAGATGCTGATTCACAGCGCGGATGTGGTGGAGGTTTTGAGGGATGCCAATCAATTTGGCGTTAACATCAAGGGCTTCGAAATTGAATTCAATCGAATTGTTCGGCGAGTAAGGGAAATGGTGGACACCGAATCCCTTGAAATTGAGAGGAACCTGAAAAGCTCAACAAACCCTGTTCTGTTTAAGGGGGAAGGCAGATTTGTTGACCTTAAGACGCTTGAAGTTAATGGAGAGAGGATCCGTGGGGAGAAAATCCTCATCGCCGCGGGCAGCAGACCTGAGGTGCCAAATGTCCCTGGCTTAAAAGAGTCCGGCTATATAACTAGCGACGAGGCCCTCAGACTTGAAACTCAGCCCAGAGTTCTAACTGTACTCGGTGGGGGATACATCGCTGCGGAGCTCGCCCACTTCTTCGGATCCTTGGGCTCTCAGATCAACATAATTCAGCGGAGGAACGTTCTACTCCCAAACGAGGACGAATCCATCTCCTCCCATTTCACACACATTTTCTCAAAGAGATACAATGTCTTCACCGGATATGTCCCTCTTGTGGTGTCGAAGAGTGGCAACAATTACAGTGTCAAGGTAGAAAGCTTGGAGACTAAAGAGCAGCGCGTAATATCTTCTGACCAGTTACTGGTAGCCGCAGGGAGGAAACCAAACTCCGACCTCCTCGACCTGGAGAGGACCGGGGTTAAAACCGATAGCAGGGGCTTCATTGTTGTGGATGAATTCCTGAGGACAAATGTCGATGGCATATTCGCACTGGGAGACATTATTGGCCGTTACCCATTCAAACACGCAGCAAACCTTGAGGCTGAATACGCCTACCACAACATTATGAACCCTGACTCCATGATCCCCGTTGACTACACCGCCATCCCTCATGCCGTATTCACCAACCCTCAGATTGCCGGCGTCGGGAAAACGGAGCAGCAGCTGAAGGCTGAGGGCGTTGACTACTTGGTTGGCTTTTACAGATACGCCGACACTGGCATGGGGAAGGCTATTGGTGAGGATGAGGGCTTCGTAAAGTTTCTGGTCGAGCGGAGGACCGGGAAGATCTTGGGGTGTCATATCCTTGGGCATGATGCTTCAGTCCTAATACACGAGGTCTTAGTCGCCATGAGGTGTGGGGAGGGCACCTTGGAAAACATCAGGAAGACTGTCCACATACATCCTGCATTATCCGAAGTGATAGACAGGGCTGCGGCGAGCCTTTACGAGCCAAATCAATAACCAGTGAAATTCTCGGTTTTGATTCTTCCTTCATTTACCCCTAAGGACCTCAGATGCTGGGCGCAGTCCATTACAAGACCCGGAGGTCCCGACACGTAGAAGACCCTCTCACGATAATCAGGGATGAATTCCTTAATCATTTCGGAGTCAACGTGCCCCCTCCTGCCCCTCCAAGCGTCCCCCGCACGGGAAAGTGTGTGGACCACCTTGAAATTTTTATTGTCTTCTGACAAACGAGCCAAATCTTCAAAGAATGGTATGTTGTCTTCCGATCTGTTACCATAGAGCAATATTATGTTGGAATGAATACCAGCGTGAGCGCAATACTTTATCATGCTCATGAGTGGTGTTATCCCTATGCCCCCTGCCAGCATTCCGACCTTTGGATGTTCTCCCCTGAAGGTGAAGTTGCCGTGGGGTCCATCGATGTAGACCTCATCACCAGCATGGAGACCTGCCAGCGCATTCGAGAAGTCATGCCCCGTGAGCCTCTTCGTGACCTCCAAAAAGTCTTCATGGGGGCTACTGGATATTGAGAGGGGCTTTGTCAATACAACCCCATTTCTGGCTACTGATAAAAACAAATACTGACCTGGTAGGTACTCGAATCCCTCTGGTTTGGAGAAACGAAAGCTCCAGGTATCCTTTGTTCTCTCTAGGATGCCCAAAACATTGATCTTGAATTTCATATTGATATTGCACGCCCTCTTCCTTCTTAATGTTTTGTTTTTATTTTTCCCTTTTTCTTTTGGCTCTAATGCATCCTCATGAAGCTCAGTGTGCCCGCCAAAATCATGGCGACCATAAATGCCAATGCCGCCCCGAGATCCATCCACAGAGGGAAGTGGTTTAGCCCCAGTAGCGCCCCCCTCATCCCGTCCACTATGTAAGTCAAGGGGTTAACTCTGGTCACAATCAGCAACCACTCTGGGAGGTTTTCAAGCGGATAAAGTGCGCCTGATAGGAAGAAGAGCGGCATAATCACAAAGCTTTGAATCAGGCCGAAGCCCTCAAAGCTGCTCAGCTGCGCCCCTATGGCCAATCCTAAACTTGTGGTGGCTGCTGTGAGATACCAAGGAGCACATATGGGGTCTACTCATGATCATGATCAAGCCGCCGAAAAGCTGGATCACTTCGGTCGGCGATACACTTATGCCCGATCCGCCGCTCACAATGCTATTATTTGGGATCGTGCTCTGATAAACCTGAAGCAAGGATAGTTGGAGGGGCGCCGTGCAGGAGCACTTGCTGAAGCTGGTGAGAGGGGACAATGATATTGCGGTTATGGCGAAGCCCACGTAAGGTACGGTGTAGTTGTGAAACCGGCACCACCGTACTCATAGACCTCTAGCCTTCAAGCGACTATATTGAGCATGTTGTTGGCAACATTCTCCTTGGCGAATACGTTGTTCTGAAATTAAGCGTCATCGCCCGCATAATTTATAGCTTGCGATGGGCAGATTTTCTGGCACCCTCGGCAGAACTCGACGCATGCCTCGGGGTTAACTATCTTTGGCTTCCCGCCCTCAACTGTGTAAACACCATGGGGACAGAAATTCACACAGATGAGGTCGCCTTCACACTTTCTATAGTTTATCTTGGGATACCAAGTAGTTGTCATTTCTCTAACACCGCCTCAATTGCATTGACTGCTTGCTGCGTATCTAGGTTTCTGATATCGACGCCTTTTAACTTCGATGGGTCGAAATTGTTTTCGATGAACACATCCTTGAACATCTTTTTTTGCATTAATGGGTCGCAACCAGCAACAATGATTTCATCACCAGAAATGCCTTTCAAAAACCTTCTCCAAAAATCGTCACCATCTGTGGCGCAAAGCTGTGGATGAATCGCCACAAATCCGACCTTCTTCTCCCTCCTAAAGTGGTTTATAACCTCAAATATATCCATCTTCTTAAAGGATGGGCAGGTCCCTTGACAGACACACAGTATTAGCCCTCTCATAGTCCTCACCATAAATCGATGAATTACGATGTACAGATATTTATTCTTTGTGCAAGTTTAGTAACCTGATAGCCAACTCGCTGCAAAGAGCACTTTTTATTTTTTAATTCTCTCGGCGGGGAAGGTCATTACCCCAACTCCATCCTTTTCCCGTGCTCGAGAGGGAGGCTCGAATGCCCGTGATGGCAATTGCGGCAAAGGAGGTCAGTCCCTGCAGAGCGACCTTTCGTCCGAGCTCCAATTAATGAGCCCACCGCTCTCACCAGAGGCCCTCTGCTACGGGCAGCTCTATGAGTTCACTCGCTTTTCCTCCCTTAGAGAAACAAAAGGTTCCACGGCTCACCCTTTAGAAGGCTTAAGACCATCATCGAATACAAGGCACTTTTAGAAGGAACAGATGTAGATACCTGACAGAGTGCACGGACTACTTCTGATTGAGGTGGGAAGAAAACATGCCGTACAGATCTGTTAATTGTAAGACGTTCGTCCACACCGTCTGCAAATGCCCATGAATGTTCTGTAAAAATGACTGGCACGTCAACTTTAAATATGCAAGTATTTGAATAAATAAATATAATCCAACATGCTTGAAGGTGGATACCCTGAAGGTAATTGTGAACAAAACACGCTTTGAAAGGCTCAAAAAGGTAAGCAAGTGTGAACCTTTCGCCTCTGAATTCCCTTGCGCAAATAAAGATGCAACCAGTGTTTTCATAGCATTTGAATATCCTTCCGAGGCAGGGTTAATGCGAAAGTACAAGTTTAGCATCAAACAAGTTTACTCGCTTTCAAGCAAAAATGTAAGGGTATTGAAAGACGTTTTAAGGTGGTGAAATTGAATTTTAGTAATATATGGAAAGGCAACATGCCGACCGCAGTCCTGTTACTTGCTGCTATTGGGATGACGGTGTGGTCGTTTTTATCAGGTAATGCCGTGAGTACAGGATCTCCGGAAATTACCCTGCTCAGCGGAATTATCCTTTTAATTGTGGGACTTGCGGCGGGAACGCTCGGCGGCATTATCGGAACTGGCGGGTGTAGCGTGATGTTGCCAATACTGCATTTCTGGCTTGGCTACCCTGCGCCAATAGCAATCGGAACGACGCTTTTTGCCGTTATATTCACTGCTATTTCTGGAGGCTTAGGCCACCTAATCCGCAGGAATTTGGATAAAAGGGCCACGCTTTGGCTCGGCGGTTTGGGAATAGTCGGCGTTATTCTTGGTTCTTGGCTTTTTGGCATTCTCGTGAACCAGACAGCATTGCTAGGGCTGATACTGGGCTTGGCTTTCCTTTTGCCTGCTATTCGAATGACTTGGGAAGGCATAATGCACAGGAAAAAAACGCAGCAGGAAGGTAATACCATTCCTGGCTCAAAAGCAGCCCTTGGCGCTTTTGGCTTAGTTATTGGTATTTTAACGGGATTGGTTGGATTGGGGGGCGGCTACGCACTAGTCCCAGGCCTGATTTACTTGTTTGGCGCGCCTGTGTACATCACAATGGGGACCTCGCTAGCGGCAATGATACCGTTAGCTCTCGTAGGAGGAGGAATTAAGCTTGCACAAGGGTTTGTGGCCCTAGGCGCCGGCTTGTTGTTGGCTATAGGCACAATAATCGGTGCACAAATTGGCGCAGCTGTCATAAAGCGATTCAAACCGACTATGTTGAAGTTGATTTTCGGGATCTACTTCTTGTATGTCTCATTGAAGTTCATATTCGCCTACTTTGGAATAATGATTTGGTAGAGCTGGGTTGATTTGACACTCCGACCCTTAACAAAGGTGTAAGGTGAAACCAAATTGGCGGAGAAAAAAACTTTAAAGAAACTTGAAGCATTTAAAGAAGAATTCGGCAAAATATTGGATCCAGTGGCTTTTGTGAGAGAGAAAAATGAAGGGCTCTGTGATGCTTTTTTAGAGCTTCATGAAATTACAGTAAATGAGGGAGTTATATCGAAAAAACTGAAATTTTTGATGCATGCAGCGATAACCGCAGCATTGCATGATGTTGAAGCGACGGTGATGCATATCACAGGCGCTGTGAATGCTGGCGCAACTGATAAGGAGATTCTTGAAACAGCCTTCACAATAATCCCGGTGGCGGGAATGCCAGCTTTTGCTGTTTTCTTAAATGCCCTTAAAAAAGTAAAGCCTTCACTGATACCTTGAATGGAGGTGAGATTTGATGATTGAAATTAAGCCTCTGGAGATTCGGTCTGGTACCGTGATGGGTGTTGGAATAAAAAAATCCAGAAGCGCCTGAAAAGCCAGCTATCATAGTGGTAATAGCAAAAAGAGGTTTTTTGGTCTGCGCTAACTTCGATATAAATGAGCTTGAGAAAAGGAATATAACCGCAGCTAGGTTATTTGGCTTAACAAAAATTGAAGACGCTCTGCAAAAAAATGTTGTTTCTGTCACATCACGTGCTAGAGCTTTAGGCGTTAATGTGGGCATGTTGGGCAGTGAAGCTCTTGAGAAAATGAATGTCTAAGATTTACCTGATTCGGCGAGAAAGGATAGAACCATAATCCCAGGCCCTCTTGTGGTAGAGATAACTGGGAGGTGGCTTGTAAACGCCCATTGCCTCTGAGGTGGGACGGGATGAGGTGGGAGCCTAAAAGGGCAGTGAAAAACCAACCAATGATAACTCTAGAAGCAAGAATCTCCTGGCTTCAGTCGTGGAGAGTGTCAAAGCTGAGAAAGGGTTAGATTCACAAGAACTGGCCTAAGGAGCTGGCGGAGGTTTATCTGAAGACGAAGGGTCTCCTGTTAGAAAACTGGGGCACTGAAAAATGGAACAGAGTGCCGCTCCAGTGGGTGGAGGGCAGGGTCCGCGCGGAGATGAGTGGGAGACAAAGAATACATCTGACCTGCCACAGATGCGGGCATGTTGCCCAATCTTAGGTCAAAGGAAGGGAATTCAGATGCCCAAAATACAGAATGGAGTACGACAGGGATTTGAACACATGCATAAACATAGCCCACAGGGTAATGAACTCTATGGAATGGGGAGATTTAAAAGAGAAAGTGAGCCCCCCGAACCAGCATATGTGACTGAGGACGCAAAGCCCCAGGCGAACGCTGGAAGCTCCCGACTTCAGTCGTGGGAGCCACCTTTGACAAATTGTTTCATTTAGCACATCGAGTATTCATGTTTTGTTTTTATTTTTCCCTTTTTCTTTTGGCTCTAATGCATCCTCATGAAGCTCAGTGTGCCCGCCAAAATCATGGCGACCATAAATGCCAATGCCGCCCCGAGATCCATCCACAGAGGGAAGTGGTTTAGCCCCAGTAGCGCCCCCCTCATCCCGTCCACTATGTAAGTCAAGGGGTTAACTCTGGTCACAATCAGCAACCACTCTGGGAGGTTTTCAAGCGGATAAAGTGCGCCTGATAGGAAGAAGAGCGGCATAATCACAAAGCTTTGAATCAGGCCGAAGCCCTCAAAGCTGCTCAGCTGCGCCCCTATGGCCAATCCTAAACTTGTGGTGGCTGCTGAAAGAAAGAGCAAGAAGATTATGACAAGGACCAAGGAGTAAAGGGTGTACTTAATGTTGAAGAATAACCCGATTATTATCAGAAAAGATCCCTGCAGGAGTGAATCTGTGCACCCTCCCATCATCTTGCCGGTGAAAAGCGTGAGCCTGCTTAGGGGTGCGACCATCACCTCCTTGAAGAAATCCATCCTTTTATCCCAGACTATGTAAAGCCCGAAGAAAATTGAGGTGAAGAGCACCGTGAGCATCAAAACTCCTGGAAATATGAATGTTTGGTAGTCTGCGCCCCCGAATGAAATTGTCGAGCCCAAACCCCCGCCAAAGGCGACAAGCCAGATGATGGGGTTGACTATGGACGAGATTATCCTGGACCTCTCTCTCAGGAAGACTTTAACCTCCCTGTACCAGAGCGCATAAAGTCCTGAGAGCTCACTCATTTGTCCTCACCTGAATTAACTTTTCTTCCCAACCCTCCGCAGACTCCTCCCTTATCCCCCTTCCTGTCAACTGCAGAAAGACATCGTTGAGGGTCGGCTCCCTCAGCTCCACAAACGAAGCCTCTCCCAGGTTGCACAGCACCTCCTGAATGTGCGCCCCCACCTCTGAGAGTATAATAGTTACGTTTCCATCCTTAGCCTCAACTTTGCTCACATAGGGCAGACTCCTTATCACCTCCACGTTGGGGTTCTTTACTTTTGCCTTTATCATACTCTTTCCCACTTTCATCTTGAGATTTGCTGGAGAGTCGAGCGCCCTTATTTTGCCGTGATCTATTATGGCAACCCTATCGCAGAGGGCATCAGCCTCCTCCATGTAGTGGGTGGTTATCAACACAGTGACGCCCTCTTCCTTCGAGAGCCTCTTTATATAATCCCATATGTGGCTCCTAGTCTGGGGGTCGAGTCCTAATGTGGGCTCGTCTAGGAATAGGATCTTCGGTTTGTGGAGTAATCCCCTCGCAAGCTCAAGCCTCCTCCTCATCCCCCCTGAATAAGTCTTCACGAGATATTTTGCTCTATCCTTCAGATCCACAAGCTCCAAAACCTCATCTATCCTAGACCGCCTAACATGAGATGGAACGCCGTACATCATGGCATGGAGATAGAGGTTCTCCCATCCGGTTAGGAGTTCATCGGAGCTTGGAGCCTGGAATACCATGCCTATTGACTTCCTAACCTTAGCCGGCTGATGAATAACGTCATAACCATTTACCTTAGCGGTCCCCTCTGTCGGCTTTAGGATTGTCGCGAGCATTGATAGCAGTGTTGTCTTACCTGCACCATTAGGGCCCAATAGCCCGAAGATCTCGCCCTCTTCTACAGAGAGATCTATGTGGTCGACTGCTACCAGCGTCTTGAAGACTTTTGTTATTCCGAATGTTTCGATTATCATCATCTATCGCCGGCTGGTCTTTAAAAACGAAAAGTCCTTGATAAACTTATTTTCGCTTGCAAGTTCATTTATTTATTATGCTGATTTCTTAGATTCGAGATACTCTGCGGTCTTTGCATAATAAGACAACCAATCATACACCAAAGAATCTGCCAAACTTAGAAGCTCTAATACCTTTTGGCTCCTTATCTTGTAGAAAGTGCGGCGCCCATCCTCCCTCCTCTCCAGTATACCTGATCTGTAGAGTGTGTCTAGGTTCTTCGATGTAGTCGACTGTGATCTACCAATTAAAGGTATTATTTCACAGACGCACCTCTCCCCTTCCTTCAGGAACTCCAGTATCTGGAGACGGACCGGGTCCGCCAGTGCCCTAAATAAATTTGCCCTGTGTTCCAAGACACTCTTGTCCATAATTGATTATGGTCTCGAGGCGATAGATATACTTTTATATCTAAAAATTGTAATTTATGGATTAATTTTAAATGGATTAATTTTGAGGGTCAAAAATGGGCGACTCAAAACATGGCCTTCCCATATTGAGCAGATTCTTAACGCTCTGGATATTTTTGGCGATGGTAATTGGCATTGGGTTGGGCTATGTATTCCCAGGGGTGGCAGACCTCCTAGGTCAGTTGAGTGTTGGCACAACTTCAATTCCCATAGCCATTGGTCTGATATGGATGATGTATCCTCCCCTTGCCAAAGTCAGGTACGAAGAGCTCAGGAAGATCGTGACCGCAAAGGGATCGAAGACCATGCTGATAGAATCATTAGTGCTGAATTACTTAGTTGGTCCATTTCTAATGTTCGTTTTAGCTTGGGTCTTCCTCGCTCCCTTCCCAGAATTCAGGAACGGCATAATACTTGTGGGTCTCGCCAGGTGCATAGCCATGGTCATAGTGTGGAACGACCTGGCTGAGGGTGATAATGAATGGGCTGCGATACTCGTGGCACTGAATTCGGTATTCCAAATTGCATTTTACTCAATATATGCCTACTTCTACATTACGCTGGTAAGCTCATGGATCGCAGGGACAGGCACTGTCGTTCAAATCTCTCTTGTCGAGATTGCAACCTCTGTGCTGATTTACTTGGGAATACCTTTTTTTGGGGGCATGATCACCCGGTTTTTCTTCCTAAAGAGGAAGGGCAGGGAATGGTACGATAAGGTGCTTATGCCTAGGCTAAGTCCAACATCCCTCTTCGCTCTGCTCTTCACAATAGTAGTAATGTTCTCCCTTAAGGGGGAATACATCGTCACACTCCCAATGGATGTGGCAATGATTGCCATGCCCCTTCTCTCCTACTTTATCATAATGTTCCTGTTGTCTTTCCTGATCGGTAATAGGTCAGGTCTAGATTACAAGAGAGTGGCTGCGCTATCCTTCACCGCGGCAAGCAATAACTTTGAACTAGCGATAGCGGTTGCCGTCTCTGTTTTCGGTCTCGCCTCCAAGGAGGCTTTTGCAACAGTGATAGGACCGTTGATTGAAGTGCCTGTTATGATCTCCTTGGTAAACGTGGCACTATGGTTCAGAAAAAGACTCTACAGGATTGAGGTTAAGTAAGCAAAAATTTATATTAATTCAGGAAGAATCAAAAACATTTTTGTCTACGCAATGATGCCCCTTCCGATTAAGAGGGGCAATTGGCTATGTTTTAGATTCTGACTCCTAAAGAAATACAAAAATACTTCCATGGAGTTTATTATTAGTCATGAAGATCCAAAGAGTATCTGGAAATAATAAAAAGCACAAAGTCTTTGTCTACGCACTCAGTACTTGCGCGTGGTGCAAAAAAACCAAGCAATTTCTCAAGGACAAGGACGTAGAGTATGAATATGTAGATGTAGACCTGCTCTCAAAAGAGGATTTGGAGAAAGTCAAGGCTGAAATTACCAGTCGCGGAGCGCAGCTGCTCTTTCCACTTATAGTGATTGATGATAAGGTAATAATCACAGGGTTCAGAGAAGATCAGATTAGTGGTGCTCTAGCTTGACTTCTCTTGAAGAAGTTAGAAGAAGGGTGGAGATGGACGCAGAATCTAGGGGCTACAAGCTGAACCCTGACGCCTCTTTCCTCAATGACCTTCTTGAAGGCCTAAAAACCAACGAGGAGCGATACGGTTATCCTTCCTGCCCTTGCAGGTATGCTGCAGGGATCTTTGAGCTAGATAAGGACATCATATGTCCTTGTGATTACAGGGACATTGACGTCGAGGAGTTTGGCTCATGCTACTGCGGTCTCTTTGTGAGCAAAGAGGTGTACGAAGGAAAGAGAAAGTTACAGCCAGTGCCTGAGCGTAGGCCTAGCAAGTTCATCGAAAGGGCCTTTAGCGGTCGCATAACCCCAGAAACCACTCAAGAAGTTAGGAAAGAAGAGAGGATTTCGGAGGTGGTTGGCGGTATGAAATTCTGGTATTGCAAGCAATGTGGCTATGTGGCATTCCGAGAAGAGCCTCCCTATATCTGCCCAATTTGCAAGGCGAAACGCGAGTTCTTCGCAGAGATTAACCTGTCAGTCTCTGCCAGGGGCTGAACTACGAAGATTCTGCTGCACAAGTGTAATGGAAGCTTTGGGCGGGTCACTCTTCAACCCTTTCTACCCTGATTTCTATGGTCTTCCAGTCTTCCCCTACGCCCTTCAGCGCCGTCACCCCTCCTGAGATCATGCCACCGAGCATTTGGTTAACAAACTCGTTAATGGGTATCTCCTTTCCATCAACTACCACTTTTACTCTCATAATTTTGCCCCCCAAATACAGTTTTTGGAATCTCTTAACAACCTTAACTCCTTTTTATTAGAATTATATAATTTTGTACTATCTTTTCTGGTATCATCAGACCAACGCCTGTGAGGGCTGATAATTCAGCGAGGAAACCCCTGATTTTATCCGTGGGGGGCATTAATGGAAAACCATTTATCGCGTAGCCGGTTGTCAAGCTATGTAGCTGGGTCTTGGCGCCCCATCTTTGCTCTCTGATGGTTGCGGGATCGTGGGAAGCGGTAACGGTGGGGGTATGTTGAGCGACCTGGCCAGTATCACCCCCTCAATGAAAGAAACATTAGCTATGGTCTGCAAGAGTGGGGACGGAAGCATCCTCTTGCCCTCGAAGGACTTCTTTATATCTTCCAGTTCCCTCCTTTCGCCAGTCACCCTGGCCACACCTTTTATCGTCAGGTTTGCGACTGCAGGGTTATAATTCACGGTAAATATAAAACTGCACTCAAGGCTGTCATCGATCGGCGTGAGTTTAACAACACTTATGTTGGTAGTGATCTGAATGTTGCTAGCTCCTCCAACCTCCATGAGCTTCTCTCCGGAAATATGGCTCAAGCTTATAGATATATTCAATGCGCGCACCCTCTTTCATAGAATACGAGTCGATTTTGATAAACCTGCCGACCTTTATTTACTTTCCAGCTCAACCTCTACCTCTTCCTCTTCCACCCATACCTCTCCACGTCATAGAAGGGGAAATCTGTGACTGTTCCCCTTTCGTCGCGACCCCTGATTTTAGTTGTCACCTCATCCCCTAACTTTGCACTTGAAGGCAGGTACGCCATTGCTATCCCGCAATTTATCGTCGGAGAGTAAGTCCCACTGGTAACAAACCCGATCTCTTTGCCCTCTGAGTAGACCTTGTAACCCTCCCTGGGTATGCCCTTGCCTACCATTTTTATTCCAAATCTCTTCTTTGTGATGTTGTCCTTGACCCTCTCAAGCGCAGCCTTTCCAACAAAATTCTCCTTCTGAAGCTTCACGGCAAACTCGAGCCGTGCCTCGAACGGGTTGATCTCCTCGTTTATCTCGTGTCCATACAGCGGCAGCCCTGCCTCGATCCTAAGGACGTCCCTGGCACCAAGCCCTGCTGGGGCTGCACCCAACGATACAAGGTTTCTCCAGATGTCCTCTGCCATCTCGGTATCTTCTGAGATCAGCTCGAACCCGTCCTCGCCCGTATACCCTGTTCTGGTTATGAGGCATTTTGCCGCCTTGACATACCCCTCTGTGCCCCTGAACCTCTTGAGGGCATCCAATTTTCTGTCGCATATCTGCTGAAGAATTGCCTCTGCCTGAGGTCCTTGAATGGCGAGCATGAAACTCCTGTCTGACAGGTCCTTTACTTCTACATCAAATCCTTTGGCGTGTCCCTCGACCCAGTTCATGTTCTTTTCTCTGTTTGCGGCATTCCATACAACCAAATAAGACTCCTCTCCTCTTCTGAAAACAATAACATCGTCCTTTATGCCCCCGCCCTCGTTGAGTATCAATGCGTACCTTGCTTGGTTCAACTCCAATTTGGAGATTTCTTGGGACGTGATGAAGTCCAAAAAGGCGCCGGCATCCTTTCCCGAGAAGGATACCCTCCCCATGTGGCTAACATCGAATAACCCTGCCCTGTTCCTGACGCTCATGACCTCTTCTGATATGCTCTCATAAAGTAATGGCATGTCAAAACCCGCAAACTCCACAATATTCGCCTTTTCACTATGGACCTTGTAAAGCGGGGTCCTCTTTCCCATTTTACCCACACCAACTAAAGACCTGAAAGTATATCTTTATCAAAGGGTAAATATCTTTTTGTCAATTTCTCTTATAACTCGATGTCGCGTTTTATCTTGACATAGATTAAAGAGCAGATCAGTTTGTACTCATATCGTAACCCGGCAACTTCAGTAGCTCTTCCTGGAACTCTTTAGATTTTAGAGTACTCAAGAACTCCTGGACTGCCTCTTTTTTACGACTCTCGGGGGAGACGACAAAATCGTACTCTTCATATCCGATGGGTATAAAATCAAGACCATAGTTGGCCGCAGCGCTCATCACCCCGATGCCCATGTCCGCCCTTCCCTGGCTAACAGCCGCCGCCACTGCCGAGTGCGTCTTAGCCTCCCACCTGTACCCCCTGATCTTCTTGGTGGTCTCCTCAAAGTTTAGCCCCAAGCCCTCACAGATCCTTCTCAACATGTGGTCTGTCAGGATCCTAGTTCCGGACCCCCTGTTTCTGTTCACAAACGTTATTTCTTCTCTCAAAATGTCCTCCAATCCTCTTATTGATTTTGGGTTGCCCTTCTTAATCATTATTCCTTGGAGGCGCCGATAGCCCTTAACTAGGCTCTCCTCAGGGAGCCCAAACCTTCTCACAAAATCTCTGTTATATCTCATAGTCTGTGGATCCAACAGGTGGACCCCCGCTATATCTGCCTCCTTTTTGGCAACAGCCTCTAGACCGCCAAGGGAACCGATGTTTACGACCTTTGACCTTATCCCGGATTTATTGAAGAGTGTTTCAAGTAATCTATCCAGGGCCGGGCAGTTGCTCCCCATTATGACGAGATCTGCTAGGCTTTTTTCATCATGGAACAAATTAACCTGGACCTCCTTTCCCTCGTCCAGAAATTCTATGTTTTCGTTTATTACAATGTACCCGTCTGCCTTCGCCAGCGTTCCAATGGCGCCCGAACTTGCGAATATAGGATAGGCAATGTTGAAACCTTCCCTTTTTATCACATGGACTGGTAGGAACCACCTTCTCCCCCTTGCAGCATTGACCCTCTCTGAGAGTTTTGCTAGGATTCTTGCGCCCTCTCCCTTCTTTTTGAGAGAGACGCTCTCGATGTACGGCCTCACTATCTCATTGAAGATCATTAACGCCGAGACTGGGTATCCCGGGAGCCCGAATACAGGCTTCCCTTGGTGGAGCGCAACAACAGTTGGCTTTCCTGGCTTCACGTTTAGACCGTGCACAATTATGCCTTGATCGCAAACATCTTCGAGAACTCTGTAGACTATGTCCCCTACGCCAGCGGAGGTCCCGCCCGAAACTATCACCGCATCGCAGATCCTTAGCCCTTCAGCAACCCGATTTTTTATATCGTCGTATTCGTCCTTAGCCCTTCCCAGGCTGATCACCTCCGCCTCCTCTTCATAAAGGGCTGCGGTTATGGAGGGCGAGTTAGCGTCGTATATCTTTCCAAACTCCAGATTCTCCCCCTGCCCTACGAGTTCGTCTCCTGTGGAGAGAAGCCCTATCCTTGGCCGTCTAATAACATCAACTTCTCCAAGTCCCATCGCGGCAAGCAGGCCTACCTCTCTCCTGCCCAGGACGGTCCCCCTTCTCAGGACTAGCTCCCCCATCTGAATGTCCGAACCTGCCGAAGCCACGTTCTCCCCTGGTGTCGTTCCCCTGAATATCTGAACATAATCCCCCACTTTCTTCGTATACTCTACCATTACCACCGAATCTGCCCCCTTTGGCATGGGCGCGCCTGTGGCTATTTCCGCGCATTCACCTCTGCGGATCTCTCTCAACTCAGTGTCCCCCGCGTCTATCCTAAAGGCTACCCTCAGTGCCACCGGTCTCTGCTCAGAAGCCCCTTCTAAGTCCGATGATAAAACTGCGAACCCGTCCATCTCCGCCCTGTCAAAAGGGGGGAGGTCCACCCTTGAAATTATAGACTTTGCCAGAACTCTGCCAGAGGCTTCAAAGATCTTCACAGACTCTATCTCTAGATCCTTCCTCACGCCCCTGAGTATTCTGTCCCTCGCCTCTTCTATGCTCATCAGCCTGTGAAATATCCTCCTCAATTTGAATCCCCCCTGAGCAGCTCGACCTCTACCTCGGATCCCTCTTCCAATCCCTCAAGGTCCTCCTTAATGATCACAAGACCGTCCGCCTTTGTTATTGAGGAGAGTAGCCCGGAGCCTGTGATGGCTATGGGATCTGCGAATAGCCTTCCCTCTCTCCTCACCAGCGTTACCCTCAAGAAGTGCCTCACGCCCGGTGTACTTGCCACGCTCCTCGTCATGAAGGCTCTGACTTTTTCCCTTTTCGGGGGCTTTCTCCCTGTCCATGCATACAGGACCGGCACCGCCAAACTCTCGAAACCCACCAGCGCTGATACTGGATAACCTGGGAGCATCATTACAGGTACACCTTCAACAACCCCGAAGCCAGTGGGTTTTCCAGGCTTAACGGCGAGTCCATGGAAAATCAGGGAGAACCTGGTTTTGAGTATCTCCGGTAGCAGGTCCTTGCCCCCCATTGAAGTCCCGCCGATTGTTACTATCAAATCAGCCCTCTTTGAGAGCTCGATCAACTCGGCCGAAATCCTGTCAAAATCGTCTGGCACGATGCCGCGGTCCAAAACTTCACATCCGATCTCCCTCAAAGCACCCACTACCATAGGTCTTGTGGAGTCTATTGTCTTTCCGCTGGCAGCTCTCGCCCCATCAACCTCTGTCAACTCTTCTCCGGTTGAAAAGACTGCCACCCTTGGCTTTCTCCTCACCATCACGCTCCCCTCACCTATGGAAGCCAGAACTCCGATGTGCCAAGGCCTCAGAAGTTCGCCCCTCCTGATAACAACCTCCCCTGCCCTGATGTCCTCCCCCTTTAGAGAGATATTTGCAAACTTTGGGGCAGCCCTCTTGACCTTTACAAGCCCTCCCTCCACCTCGCAATCCTCGAGCATCACCACCGCGTCTGCCCCCTTTGGGATTGGTGCCCCTGTGTAGACTTCGTAACACTCCCCCTCGCCGATCTCGCCAACGTGGGATCCTGCCTCAATCGTGCCCTTGAGCTTAAAGAAGGCAGGGTTTGATGGACTTGCGCTGAATGTCTCGCATGACCTAACTGCAAAACCATCCACCGCCGCCCTGTCGTAAGGTGGCACATCTGTCTTTGAGACTACGTCATTCTCTAAGACCCTGCCACACGACTCTTTGGAAGGCACCCTCTCGGATCCCAAATTCTTAGATCCGCAAACCCTCATTACTAATTCGAGCGCCTCGCTCACACTTTTCAGCTCTTGGAAGCCTTTCTTTCTTTGTAAACTTGCCATCCCGATCTAACCCATCATATAAGCGATCTCCTCATTTTTAAAATATTCATCATCACTCACCCAAACCGTTTCTGGGAATGTACATTTTCTGCGCATTCTCCTGTAGCTGTTGCTAACCGTTTTGTCATCATAGTTATAGCAAAAGCTTAATACCCTATGCAATCAATCCTTACGCGTTACAGGAGGCCGAAATTTGTCGGGACAACCTGATGAAATTGTAGAATTAGTTTCGAAATATACGTATGGGACATGGCGTGCACAAAAAGGATGGAAGAAACCACCCCACATCGTGGACGCCGAGGGGGTCTACTTCACGGATGTCACAGGGAGGAAACTCCTGGACTTCTCCTCGCAGCTCATGTGCTCCAACCTCGGCCACAAGAACAAAGCTGTGATAGATGCCATAATAGAGCAGGCTAAGAAGATGCCGTACATATCCCCTGCCTATGCCGTTGAGGTCAGGGCTAGGGTGAGCAAGGCTCTCGTGGAAGTTCTGCCACAGGGCCTAGAGAAGATCTTCTATTCCACATCAGGCACCGAGGCCAACGAGGCAGCCCTCAAGATTGTAATGATGTACCAAAAGCCCAGAGGCGCGTACAAAATAATCTCCAGATACCACTCCTACCATGGATCTACCATGGGCTCTATTGCCTGCACAGGCGACCCCAGGAGATGGTTCATAGAACCAACCGGGAAGATCTCCAGTGTAATATTCGCACCTGACTGCTACTGCTACAGGTGCCCATTCAAGCAAGAGTACCCTGACTGTGGCATAACTTGCGCAGAGTATGTTGATTACATGATAAAGAATGAGGCGAATGTTGCTGGAATAATAGTTGAACCTGTAGTTGGTACGAACGGTGTTATTGTGCCTGTCAAGGAGTACCTCCCGAGGCTGAAGCAGATCGCAGAAGAGAACAACGTCATATTCATTGCCGACGAGGTGATGTCCGGCTGGGGAAGAACTGGAACCTGGTTTGCCGTCGATAACTGGGGAGTAAAGCCTGACATATTAACCACAGCAAAAGGGAGCACCGGGGCTTACACGCCGTTGGGAATTACTGCGACGACCAGGAAGATAGCCGAATACTTCGAGGAGAACTACTTTGCGCACGGGCATACCTATGAGGCACACCCATTGGCCATGGCACCCGTCGTAGCCGCCATTAATGAGTACAGGCGCCTCAACCTGTTCGAGAACGCCAAAAAGATGGGCGAATACCTTGGTAAGAGGCTAAACGAACTCAAGGACCGGCACGCATCGGTTGGTGATGTGAGAGGGATCGGCCTGTTCTGGGCTTTGGAGATCGTGAAGAACCGTAAGACAAAGAAGCCGTTCAACACGCGCGCAGACAAGGCAGCGGGCCTCCCGCTGATGGTGGACAAGGTTGCGGCAGAGCTCAACAAACGTGGAGTATCCGTATCATCATGGATAAGTCACTTCGTGATCGCGCCACCCCTCATCGTAAACAAGGAACAGATAGACTTCGGGATAGATGCATTTGACGAAGCGCTAAAGGTTGCAGATGCAGAAGTGGAGAAATAAAATAGCCCATTAACAAATCAAACTCAAACGAGAACTTTTTTACCCTTCCTTTTTCTTCTTTCTTCTTTCTTCTTCCTCCCTTCTTCGTACTTCTTCCTTCATACTTCTTAACTTTCTAATTTTGTCGTTTGTTCGCTGTGAGCCTTTCTTGTTCTATGCTCCTTGAGCTTTTGTTATTCTGACGTCACTCACTACCATCGCAGGCAGATATATGGGAGTCCTCACCTCCCACCACTTGACCCACTTTCTCTCCTTACAAATCGCACTGATTGAACTGAAGATTCTTACAAGGTTGTCACTGATCCTCACACCCTTCAGCGACCCCTTTATCACGCCATTCTCTATTAGGAATATGCCGTCTCTGCATATTGTGGAAAAATCTCCTGTGCTGTAATTCTGGAATCTTGTATACCAGTTACTCACTATGTACAGGCCGGTTTTGATGTCTTCGAGAGCCTCCTTGAATCCGATATTTCCCGCTTCAACAATCAAATTCCAGGGCAGTGGAGTTATCCATCCTGCGTTTCCGGTGCTCTCGGTTTTGAATTTTGCTGCCGTCTTTGCATTGTGAAGGTAGCCCTTCACCACGCCATTCTCTATGATTGTGTTCCTCCTGGTCTTTGTCCCCTCATCATCAAAAGTCCTGGAACAGAGCCCATCTTCGCTGGAGCCGTCGTCAATTACAGTTAGACCCTCCGAGAAGATCATCTCCCCAATTTTACCCGCCATACAGGATAGCCCAGCGTCAACAAGAAATGCAGAGGCCGCCTCCCCCAGATGCTCAACCAGGTTTGCCGCAATTATCGGCCCGAAGAGGACCTGGTATCTGCCCTCGCTCCACCCTGTTAAGTTCGCCCCCTCCTTGGCAATCCATCCTGCCTCCTCTCCTGCGCCCTTGGCATCGATGGAGTTCATAGACGTGGCGCAAGACAACCCTTGCCCGGAAGCCTCTCCCCTAAAAGCTCTGACATTGAGCTCAAAAGAGGGCCTCTCTTCGTAACCTTCGGTACCCGTGCTGCTCAATATGCATCGCCTGGTTATGTCTCCCGTGAAAGCCCCGGAGACTCTCTCGGCTCCCCCTCTCAAAGCAGAATCGATGGCGTCCCTCGCCCCCTCACTCATCCTTTCCGGGTCTATAACTTCAGCAGTCTTTCTTGCAGGGTACTTATTGCCCTCGGGCACGGGGACAAACTCTCTGTCCTCTGGTACCAGCTTTGCCTCAGCCAGCGCCCTCTCCACACCCGATTTGACAGCTTCTCCGCAGAGGTTTTCAATCCTACCTATAACCCTTCTCCTGTTAAATGTGCACAGAAATTCCACACCAATGATGGACCAGCTCTGGACGACAATTATTCTATTGTTGGCGAACCTTATCATGGTCCGATCTTTGTGAACTGGGATTACTATGCCGCCATCAGCCCCTCTCTGAAGTAAAGCCTTTAACACCTCATCGCCGATTGAAAAGAGCTCATCTTTCATAGGAATCCCCTTTCTTTGGTATCTTGAGTGAAAGTAGTTTTAACAGTATCGGAAGTTTGGGATTGAAACTTCAAAAGAGTGAAACTGCTTATAAGTTTGGTCTTCAGTGAAATATGGTAAGTATTGTGAGGATCGATGTTTGGATGGGTGGTCCAATGCGAGTAACCGTCTCGGTGCCTGGCAAAGTCACCCTACTTGGCGAGCATGCTGTAGTTTATGGAAAGCCCGCTCTCGTCTCTGCCATAAACAGGAGGGTCTACATAACGGTAGAGGGGAGGGACGACTCAAATATAAAGATCTTTTCCAACGACATAAAACTGCAGGGGCTATCGTTAAAACTGAACGGAGAGATGAGCAGTTTCGAATTTGAGACGTGGGAAAAGAAATCCCAGATATTGGAACCCCTGCGCTACATACTTAAGGCCCTCGAGGTAGCGGCTCAGCACTACGGTAAAAAAATAGGCGCTAACATAATGGTAAGGTCTGAAATGCCCATTGGCGCCGGTCTTGGGACGTCGGCCGCCATATCTGTTGGAACCGTTGCGGCTTACTCAGCGCTTCTTGGACACGAAATGAATCTCAATGAGGTGGCGAGGATGGGGCACGCCACAGAGGTTGCGGTCCAAGGGATTGCGAGCCCCATGGATACTGCAATAACAACTTTCGGCGGCACACTTTACATCAAGCCAGAAGGAACTAAGCCTTTCATTGAGCGGATAGATGTCCCCTGCGACTTCACATCTGTTCTGGGATACACCCAAAGGGAAGAGACGACCTCCCAGATACTTAGGAGGGTCAAGGCCGCTAAGGACCAAAACCCAAAGGTGGTGGAACTCATCATGGACGCCATCGGTCTGCTCGTCGAAGAGGCAAGGTCCTGCATTAAAAAAGGAGATCCGAAGTCCTTCGGCGACCTGATGAATATTAACCATGGATTGCTGGACTCCTTGGGTGTATCCACGAGGGCGCTCAACGAAATGGTATACGCCTCTAGGAGTGCTGGTGCCCTTGGATCAAAATTGACTGGCGCAGGTGGAGGCGGGTGCATGATAGCGCTGTGCCCTGATAGGGCTAAGGAGGTCTCACTTGCCATCAAATTGGCTGGGGGAGTACCATTTGAGGTCTCACTCTCCAGTCCAGGCTTGAGGGTGGAGCCCCCATCCTAGGGCGCCGGTCGCCTTTGCCCGAACTAAAAATTCTCTCAACGCTATTGCCTGATCCCGTTCTTTAGAGCTCTTTCGATGTTTCGAGCTATACTCCTGGAAAGCTCTTTGTAATATTCAGGATCTTGTGTCCCTCTCCAATCTACGCCCGGGCAATCTTTTGCAACGAGAATGGACCGCTCAGTAACCAGAAAAGGGTGCCTCCTGCAAGTGTCCGGTCTGTAATCGTAGACGCTGCAAGAGTTTCCCTCGAGAAAAACGCAGCGGCCGTCCACCATCAGAATCTTGTAATTTGCTCCCGTCAGCCTCTTTTCCAGTTTTGTCGTCTTCTCGAAAAACTCTTTGTCCACATGCTGTTTAAGTCTGGAGATGTCTTCTTCGGTGAGCACCACAACTTTACCCTTGCAGCAAATGGCGCATCTCTTGCAGGAAAAGCCCGGTAAAACTGTCACGCGCTCGAACCCAAAGAATGGCACTTTGTGTCTCATATTGGCATTGCTCCACAGGTTCATGTGTACCTTTGGCTTATAAACTCACAGCAATCCTTATATTATGGATGGATTATCTGTCCGTATGGTGACTGACCATGAAGATCAACCCATGGGCATTAGCGTCCATCGTATTCCTGGTCTGGGCTGTTGGCGCCACCGTCGCAGCCTCGAATTATTATGTACTCTCGCAGAGACAAGGGTCCATGATAGAGAGCCTTCAATCTATTGTCTCAAACGTTGCAAACAAAGTTAACCTAGCAGTCAGTTACGGCAACGGGACAGTCGTGTGGTACAACGACACATACTTTCCAATAGGCTGGTCGCTTTTCAATGCGACAGCAAAGCTCTGCAAGGTAGGATTCACAGTCTACCCGTCGATGGGCATCTGGGTAAACTCCATAAATGGCGTGTCAGAGGATCCTTCTGCCAATAGATACTGGATCTGGTACACGTGGTCCTCGAATGGCTGGAGTATGGGTCCTGTGGGCGCAGACCAGTACGTAATTAAGAACGGCGAGACAATAAAGTGGGAACTAACAAAGTTCTAAAATATTTTTTTGATTTTTTAACTGTCTTTTTATCTTCCTTCTTGAGCCTCGCCGCCTGTCGCAAGGAAGCCCGCGGGCTTTTGGCTGTGTGCACCTGGCTTCTCCTTTCTACGATCTGAGCAAAAACCCATTCTTTTTGAGCATACTAACTACGGTTACTATCAAAAGAACAGTGGTCGCCTCAGTTATAGGTCCAACTCCATATAGGTACCCTCCAGCCGCCGGCAAGAACAGCCCAACTATCCCTATTATCAGAGCGCTGAACCAGTCGAAGCCCATTATGACCAGCAATGCCCAGGAATTTGTTACATCAAAAGCCAGCAGCATTATGTACGATCCAACGGCGAGCCCTAACTTCCCAACTTGCTTGACGCTGTTCCTTCCCCATATCAAACCGCTTAAAAAGCCAATCCCTCCCATCAGAACAGAATTGACGATTGTCCAGGGTCCTGGCAACCCAATCATTATGTCTGACAAGATATACGTTGTCAGTCCTGCCGCCAATCCTGAAGAAGGGCCCAGCAGAGCGCCACCGATTATAGTAAATACCGCAGGGAAGTTCACAAATTGTGTAGGTCCAAAGATGGAGTACTTAATTATCCTTAGCGAGACCGCTAACGCAATCACCATGGCTGTGTATGTTACTTTCTTTACCCTTGGCAGCCCCTCTGCCATAAGTAATACCATATGGATAGTCTATCCATCCATATTAAAAACTTTTGGCAGCCCCCTGAACAGATCCATAATGGCTGAAACCCTGCCAATTGTTCCAACAAAAGGCAGAAATTTATAAGTCTGGCTAATACTTACCACTTCAAGAGGCGTTCGCATTGGTTGATAAGGACGATGTTTTGGAGGCTTTGAAAAGCGTCGTTGACCCTGAACTCGGCATGGACATAGTTGCCGCCAACATGATCCGTGACATCAAGGTTGAAGGGAACGACGTCAAGATTGTGATGGCACTCACGTCGGACTCCTGCCCGCTCGCTAGTAGGTTGAAGGAGGAGGCCGAGGTCGCCGTAAAGAGCATTGAGGGTGTGGGCAAGGTAGAGTTGGAGCTGACTACTATGAACGAAGAGGAGCTGAAGACTCTCTCCGCGAAGATAAAGGCGAGGAGTGCCCACCTCCTTGAAAAGTTGCCAAAGAAGGGCATTAAGAAGATCATCGCAATAGTCTCTGGCAAAGGTGGAGTCGGCAAATCATCGGTGACCGCCCTCATAGCCACGACCCTCTCGAAGAGGGGTATGAGAGTCGGCATCTTGGACGCAGACATAACAGGTCCGAGCATCCCAAAGATCTTTGGCGTGAACACCCCTCCATTTGTTCTGGAGGGGAAGATAGTGCCGCCCACTTCGAAGAACGGCATCAAACTGATCTCAATGAACCTGATCACGGGGCAACAGGAGGCTCCTGTAATCTGGAGGGGTCCGCTTGTGAGCAGCGCCATACGCCAGTTTTACATTGACGTGGACTGGGGTGAGCTTGACTACCTGCTAGTAGATCTCCCTCCAGGAACGAGCGACGCTCAGCTAACAGTGATGCAGATACTTCCGCTAGACGGAGTCGTTGTGGTGACGTCACCACAGGAACTCGCCAACCTCATAGTATCAAAAGCCATCAACATGTCCACAATGCTGGGGGTCCCCATCATAGGTATTGTTGAGAATATGTCTTATGTCATATGCCCAAAATGTGGGGAGCGGATAAACCTCTTCGGCGAACAGAGGGGTCGCATGCTTGCCGAAAAGATCAATACCAAATTCTTGGGGTCGATCCCAATAGACCCGGACCTGTCGGCAGCATGCGATAATGGAAGTATTGAGGACTATTCAAATGCCACCGTGCAAGCAATCGCAGAAAGAATCGTGGAGTCCCTTTGAGCTGATCGAACTTGAATGAGGCATGCACTCAAGAGGAAGATAGTACACAATCAGATATAGAGATCGTGCCTGCAATATCAAAGGATATTGAAGGCATAGCAACGGTTCTGAGGGAGAGCTTCCCAGGGAAGGCAAAGTACTACAAAATCCGAAGTTGGGAGCACGAATCGAAGAAGATCCTAAGATCAGACAAGGGGTGGATTACATTCATCGCGGTACACCAAGGCAGGATAGTTGGAGTCTTAGCGGCCCGCCACCTAAAGACCGTCACCCCGACCGTTAGAATAGAGTGGATTGCCGTGGCAAAATCCTTCAGGCGGAGGGGCATTGGAAAGGCTCTCTTCGACCACCTCACGAGATGGATAACCACGGCGTTCTTCGATCAACAGGTGAGAATAACTCTCAGGGCAAGGACCGACGTCCAGAACTTTTACAGGAAGCTCGGGCTACGCTGCTATGGCAGGGGCTGGATGAAAAAAAGAATTGGGGGGCAGAACGACGAATTGGACCAGTCGGGTGCCGCCCGCAATGGGAAGTAAAATTGTAATAAGGAGCCTCTCAAATGGAAGATGTTGAGCTATTTCCTTGGACAAAGATAGCGCCCACGTTAGGCGTTATATTCATAAGTCCTGCGCTCCTGACTGTTGGTGGAACCATAGGGACATTACTTCCCCTTGAGATGGCAGTGGCTGTATCAATACTTGCGGGTTTGACGTTCTCGACAATAATCTACCTTCATGGGGGCGTAGGCTCAAGGGTGCATATGGGGCTTCTCAGGGTAATGGAGGCTTCATTGGGAACGAAGGGATCTAGGTTCTTTGCCTCACCGCTCATAACGATCACCCAGATAGGCTGGTTTTCTGTGCTCATTACCTTGGGCGGCGAGGCCCTCTCCAAGCTCACACCCCTGCCAAAGGCCCTCTCCATCACAATATTTGGAATACTTGTGGCCAGCGTAACTTACTTCAGCTTCAGGCACCTTTCAGACTTCACCAAGGTAACGGCTATTGTGACAGGGGCATTTGCGCTGTGGGCGTTATACGCCATACTCACCAGCGGATCTGCCCCCTCAGGCGTGGCAAATGGAGACCTGATCTACGCATCAACCCTTGCCATTGGGGGTGCTATGTCTATCTCGACAGTATCTCCGGATTTTGTAAAAGGGGCGCAGTCCATCAGGGATCTCAAAATAACTGCGTTTGGGGTTGTTTTCCCCGTCGTCATCTTTTCGCTGATCTCTGGCAGCCTAATTGGCTATCACACCTCGATCCCGAACCCTGTCCAGGCACTGACGGTCATGGGTCTTCCAATCCTTGCCAACCTTCTGTTGCTGGTGGGGAGCACGGCAGCGGCATCATCTCTATACCCGCCCTCAATCGCCATCTCAACATTTGCTGGGATCAGCAGGAAAAAGGCTACGGTCTTTGCCGCACTCGGAGGTTTAATTGTCTCCTACATGGGCATACTCGACCAGCTCAGGGTCTTCCTACAACTTATAGGTGTGCTGCTTCCCCCACTGATAGGTATAAACTTGGCAGAGTACTACGTCCTGTCTAAGACTGTCCTCCCAAAGGGAGGGGTCCACCTGCGAGGCTTAATTTCGTGGATACTTGGTGCTGGTTTTGGGGTGTTCATGCCCGGCGGTGTAACCCCCCTAAACTCTCTTTTAGTGTCTTTTTTGGCCTACTGTGTGCTCCACATTCATCCTAAATCCCTCGTTTGATGGGATTTTTTGGGACACTTCCCACGAATGCTATGGCTATTGACGCCAGTGCCGCAAAAACCGCACCGTAGTAGAATGCAAATGCGCTGCTCATTGAAAATAGAAGCCCGGCTACCATGTTGGTTGGCAAAGTGACAACTCCAATTAGCATGTTGTAGAGTCCGTACGCAGTCCCCCTGTACTCCTCAGGAACTAAGCAGGGTATGATCGCCCTCTGGGAGGTCTCAACAATGCCTTGATGCGCCCCAAACAGAGACGCCCCGATTAGGAAGATTATGGGACCTGGAGCAAGAGCCATAACCAGAAATGAGCCGAGGAGTAGGGCGTAACCCAGCTGGATCGCCCTCACCCTCCCAATTTTGTCCGAAAACTCCCCGGCAGGCAATCCTGAGAATACATGAAATACCTGGATGCATGCATACACTAAAGGAGCGAACTCTTCGGGGATTCCGAGCTCCAAAGCCCTTAGCAATATGAAAGCGTAACTTATCGCCCCCAGCGAGTAAAGGGTGACCGATGCCAGGTATGTGTAAACGCCCTTTGTCAAAACGCTCTTTGCCCCGCTCAGGGTGCATTTTGAGACCGCCGATCTCCTTTTTGGCTCTTTAACAAAGATTATCAATATTAGGATCGCCAGCGTTCCGGGTATGGCTGTCAAAAGAAACAGGCCCTGGTAGCCGATCGGGACTAGCAGGAGAAACGCTATGACCGGCCCGACGATGGCACCTAGCTGGTCCAAGGTCCTATGAACCCCGAAGGCCCTCCCTATCCTATCCTCCATGGCAGAATCAGAAATGATGGCGTCTCTTGGCGGGGTCCTCAAACCTTTTCCAACCCTGTCAGCGGATCTAAGTCCCAGAACGTGTGCCCAACTCGAGGAAAAACCCATCAGCGGCTTGACCACGTTCGATATTGAGTAACCGATGACTACTAACGACTTCCTTTTACCCATCCTGTCTGATATGGTTCCTGAAGCCAGTTTGAGAAAAGATGTCGTACTCTCGGCTATGCCCTCTATCGTTCCCACAATCTCGGGGGTGGAGCCCAGCTGTAAGACCAAAAAAGTCGGCAAAACCGCCACTACAATCTCTGTGCTGATGTCTGTGAAGAAGCTGACGACCCCCAAAAAGAGCACGTTGGCCGTCACGCCGAGTAAAACCCTTTCTTGGCTCTTCGTTCAGATCACCTTGTGAGTTTTTGGGTCCAGATCCACTGTCACTTCCACTTTTGAGTGCTAGACGCTTTTGGCGTAGTTGATTGCCCTATCCATTAGTTCGTCAATTTTGCCCAGATAGTTCTCTGGTCTCATCAAATCCTCTATCTCCTGCTCGGACAGGCGCTCTCTTATCTCTGGTCTTTTCAGGAGGGCTTCCTTTATAGTTGTGCCTTCCCTAAATGCTGCTATTGATACCTCCCTCAGCAGCTCGTGTGCCCTCTGCCTGCCCATCCCCTTCTTAGCCAGGGCCATCATAACCGCCTCTGTGAGGATCGCTCCTTTGGAGAGCTCAAGGTTCCTTCGCATATTTTCAGGGAAGACGCGTATATTTGATAATACCCTGTTCATCGTGAGGAGCATCTCATCCAACACTATGAAGGAGATGGGTATGATGAACCTCTCGCTGCTTGAATCCGTGAGGTCTCTCTCATGCCACAGCGGTATGTTCTCCAGGGATGGCACAACCATGCCCCTCATCACCTTTGCTAGACCTGATACCTTCTCGCAGTCTATGGGGTTCTGCTTGTGTGGCATGGTGCTGCTCCCCACCTGCCCCCTAACATCAAACCCCTCCGCCAATTCAAGTATCTCGGTCCTTTGAAGGTTCCTGATCTCCGTTGAGATCCTGTCAAGGCTGGAGGCCGTGATGGCTGCCCAGCAGACAAACTCCGCTATCCTGTCCCTGCAAATTATCTGGGTCGTTATCTCTGCTGGCTTCAGACCGAGTTTATGCATCACCCTCCTTTCTATCTCCAGAGCATTTTCGCCCTGGCTTGCCATCGTGCCGACGGCACCACTCATCTTGCCCAGGATCAGCCTCTTCTTGATCTCCTTGAGCCTCTCTAGGTTCCTCCCTGCCTCCGCCGCATACACCGCCATCTTGAATCCAAGCGTTATTGGAGTTGCGTGCTGACCATGAGTCCTCCCGACCATTATGGTCTTTCTATTTTCCAACGCCAGCTTGCAGAGTAGATCTCTTAATTCAATCAGCCTCTTTTCGAGAATCGCCACAGCATCTTTGAATATTAGCCCCCATGCGGTGTCAACAATGTCGTAACTTGTGGCACCCCAGTGGACATACTTTCCATGATCCCCGCACTCCTCGGCCAACACTTCGACCATTGCCATTATGTCATGCCGAGTCTTTTTCTCTCTCATTTTGACTTTTTCTGGAGTGATTAAATCTACAACCGCCTTCCTTCTTATCTCTGAAGCCGCCTCCTTAGGGATCTCCCCCAGCTCTGCCAGAACTTCGGCAAGGGCTGCCTCAACATCAAGCATCTTCTGGAGCCTGTACTCCTCCTCAAAGAGCCTCCTCATCTCAGCACTGCCATACCTGCCCGTGTCAATAGGACAAACTGGCATATTTAGTCCCGTGCTGTCTCTGAGGATTCTGATTTTTAACTTTTTGCAATTTCTGCAATTTTCAGCTCATGAAAAACCAAGGGAGATGCTACCTTTGGCAGAGTCTTGGATAGAACTCAAGTCTCTTGAACCTTCCTGCCCCGTAAGTTTTTAATCCGATTTTTCCGCCTTCCACAGCCCTTCTGATCTTAGACTTGACGTAAAATTTTACACCGCTAACCTCTGTGTAGAGCTCATACTCTTCGTAGGGGCGGTCCTCCTTTATGTCGAGCTCCACCGCCTGATCGTTCATCATGCAGCCACAATCGAGTATTAAGACGGCTGGTCTTTTTATACCGAGCCTCTTCGCCTCCTCCTTGACAAATTCTATCACTCCACGCTCAATCTCTATAGACGCCTTTCCTTTCACCACGGCAGCATCCCCCTTTCCTGATCCATTTTACTGCCAGATTGACTTTTCCGGCTAGCTTTTTGGCTTCATTTCCTGACCCTGCGCTTTCTTCTCCGCTTCTTTCGCTTTCACTTCACTCTTTGCTGGTTTCTTTTTGGGCTTCTCGATTTTTTTCATCGGGACCTCGCAGCAAATCAGATCGCAAGCCACGCATCCGCAGGGATCCTCGATGGCGACCACGAGCCCGCACTTCTCGCATCTATACATATCTCCCTTCGCCAAACTGGTCACCTGATATTTGATCTGCGACATACCTTTTTAAAGAACACCGTGAAAACTAGAACCTGTCAATCTTTTAAGTGCGCAGCTACATAATGAATTCTGTGGACCCAATATGATTGGTATGGCAATTCATCCCGACGAGGCAAGGGCCATGGACGAAAATGCCGAATTTCTTGGCATATCCCGGCTCCAGCTTATGGAAAACGCGGGGAAAGGGGTTGTTGAATCCCTCCAAAAAAGGGTGCCAATTCAAGGTAAAAAAGTGCTGATAGTGTCCTACACTGGTAACAAGGGGGGAGATGGTTTTGTAGTGGCCAGGCACATCGCCTACTTTGGCGCACATGTAGACCTAATACTCCTCTCAAAGCCTGACCAGATATCTACAGAAGAGGCACGAAAGAATTTCATAATCATTGAGAGGCTCTCAGACTCAGTCTCACTATACGTCGCGCCGACATCTCAGGATCTCATATCCCTAAGGGAGAAGTTTGACTCTGCCGATGTAATCATTGATGCTATGCTGGGGACTGGTGCGAGGGGCGAGCCAAAAGAGCCCATTAACACCGCCCTTGAACTCTGCAACAAATCAGGAGCCTACAGGGTTGCCATAGACGTCCCAACAGGGGTAGATCCTGCAACAGGCGCCGTTTCAAAAAACGCCTTTAAAGCCCATCTGACCGTTACCCACCACAGACCCAAGTTGGGTCTGCTGGGCTCCGCTGCAAAAGAAGTGAGCGGGGAGATTGAGACCGTTAATATAGGCATACCTCCTGAGGCAGAGATATTCGCGGGTCCCGGAGATCTCAGGATCGTGATGAAGCCAAGAGACCCTTACTCACACAAGGGCGATAACGGAAGAGTTCTAGTCGTGGGCGGCTCCTTCAGATACGTGGGGGCGCCTGCCCTCGCCGCCATGGCGGCTTTGAAAACTGGTGTTGACCTCGCGGTGGTTGCCGTGCCCTCCTCGATAGTGCAGGCCGTCAGGTCCTTCTCACCTGACCTGATAGTGCAGCCCCTCCCGTCCCCTGAAGTGGTGGATATGCAATCCTTAGATTTATTGAAGCATGAGGCTGAGCGCTCAGACGCTGTGGTCCTGGGCATGGGTCTTGGCACCGACCAGAGAACCAAGGAGGCGGTGTGGGAATTCGTCAGGCATTTGAGCGCTGCCGGGAAGCCAATGGTAATCGACGCAGACGCGCTGAAGGCCCTTGGCGAGATCCGGGACGAATTGAGGCTTAGCAGCGCCGTCCTAACGCCCCACGCTGGCGAGTTTTACATATTGACGGGGGAGAAACTTCCTGATGAGCGTGAAGTGGGCTGGCGGGGTAGACTCGACACGGTGATGCGATGGGCATCGAAACTGGGCGCCACAATACTCCTCAAATCGCGCTACGATATCATTTCAGACGGGAAAAAGTTCAAAGTAAAAACAATCGGGAACCCTGGCCTGACAGTTGGTGGGACCGGGGACGTTCTTTCTGGAATAGTCGGTGCCATACTCAGCAGGGGCGCAAACCCCTTCAGGGCAGCGGTGGCAGGGTCTTTCCTAAACTCATTCACAGGTGACCTAATCGCAGAGGAGAAAGGGCACCACTACACCGCAAAGGATCTAGTCGAGAGGATACCCGACGCTCTCCGCAGATTCGGTCTCTAGTAAAACAATTAATGTGATTTACAAGTAAAAAATAAAATTAAATAAAATAAAAAATTTTTAATTAAAAAACTACTTATTAAAACTTCTTGAATTTATCCCTGGAGGTTCCGCACACGGGGCACTTCTCTGGAGCCTCTCCCTCGACAGTGTATCCGCAGACCGGGCAGACTTGTATCTCCTTTATCTCCGGATCTCTCCCCTCCTCAACAAACTGCTTTGCCCTTGTGTACATCGCCGAATGTATCTTCTCTGCCTGGAGGGCATAATTGATGGATCTTATGGCTCCCAATTCCTTCTGCAATTCTGCAACAGCCTTGAATGCGGGGTACATCTCCTCGACCTCGTAGTTCTCTCCGTCGATTGCTGTCTGCAGGTTCTCCTTAGTTTCCTTTATTGAACCAAGCTCCCTGAGATGGTTGGTTGCGTGTACCCTTTCAGCGTATGCTATGGCCCTGAACAACCTCGCCACGTTCTTGTAACCGTTCTCCTCGGCAACATCGGCGAATATTGTGTATTTCATATGGGCCTGACTCTCACCAGAGAACGCACTCTTCAGATTCTCCTCGGTCATCTTTCTCATCTTACCGCCTCCGCTCCTCCATATTTTTCATTATTATCTATTCATTTTTTCTTATTTTTTTCTCTCAATTCTTACCTTACTCGATCTTCTCAAACATCTCTTTCGGTGCGCCGCAGACTGGACAGACCCACGTATCCGGCAGAGCTTCAAAGGGCGTGCCGGGAGGTATGTTGTTTATTTCGTCGCCCTTCTCTGGGTCGTAGATGTATCCGCAGACTTTACATGCCCATTTGTCCATTAACTCACCCCCATCACCTTATTTCCGAGCTCTCTTCCAGCCTCTCTGCAGGCCTGGAGGTCTCTTTCCGTGGGTGAGAACCTCACCTCTATCCCATTTCTGAACGGAGGTGCTTCAAGCGCCCTTAACTCATCGTCAAGCTTTCTTGTTATGCCTGGTCCCCAACCGTAGGCCCCAAAGGAGAGACCAAGCTTGCCTTTCGCCTTGACGAGCCTAAGCAAAGAAGTGGCATATAGAAGCTGCGGGAATATTCCTCCCAATATAGTGAGGGAGCCCAACGCGATCCCCTTGGCCTCCATGCCCTCTGCTAGAAGGTCCGCCCAACCATTGTAGCTGAGCTCTTCTACGTCCTTCAAAACAACCTCTGCTCCTGTGGAAGCTACGCCTTCTGCAATCGCCTTGGCCATCTTCTCAACATCGTGCCATATTGACGAGTAGAGTATTAGGACTTTGTTCCTCTCGGGGCTTGTACTCCACCTCCTGTACAGATCCGTTATCCTTCTCACATCTCTCCATACTGGTCCGTGGGAAGGGCATATTATTGACGGCGCAAGTTTTTCGCATTTCTCGAGACCCTTTAGGACCATAGTCGATAGCGGTCTGAAGATAAGGGCAAAATACCTCTTTGCATGAGCCTCGATGTCCGTTACGTCCTCAGCCACCATAGTCGAAGATATGACTTGACTACCAAACATGTCGCATGAAAATAGTACCTTGTCTTCCTCTAGGAATGTCCACATGGTCTCTGGCCAATGGAGCATTGGCACCTCAACGAAGCGGAGTGTCTTTCCCCCTAGGTTGAGAGTGTCTCCGTCCTTGACCACAACGAAATTTCCCTTCACACCCATCGCTTCGAGGAACTCCTTGCATCTAACTGTGCAGTGTACCTTTATCTCTGGGTTGATGTCTATGATCTTTTTAATTGATGATGAATGATCAGGTTCCGCGTGATTAACGATTAGGTGTCTTACTTTACCCAGATCAGTTATGCCCATGATCTTCTGCCTGTACTCTTCAAAGAAGGGCTCATAGACGGTGTCTATCAGCGCCCCCTCGTCGCCTAGTACAAGGTAGGAGTTGTAGGTCCCGCCCTTAGGTGTTGCAATGCCGTGGAAGACTCTGAGTTTCCAGTCAAACACCCCAATCCAAAAAACATTTTCGGCAATTTTAATTGGCAAAAAGGAGCCACCTAAAACACTCTTGTAAAACCCAAATATATTCTTTATTAAATTCGGGATATGTCCTATTTATTTCAATTTTCAATACTATACGAAATGAAAATCTCATTGGCTTCATGGCTATACTTAATAATGATCCTACGGCTATTTTGCAAAATATGAAATTTCATCATAATCTCTTGCCGTCATTCAAGATTGAAAATTGGTTGAGCAATATTTTTCAATTATATGTCCATTTAAAATCTTTTAAGCAAGGAGCCCACACCCTTTGGGGGTGGGTAGCCCACAAACAAAGGGCTGAATAAAGGGTACTAAATATAAGGTAAGATGAAATGATAAAGTTAGGCTAGTTGCGACGGTGGAATCCTTGGTTAAAAATCGAACTGCTATCATTATCTTCTCCTCCTTGTCCTCGCTATACTTCTTCTCGATAGTTCATAGGGTTGGCGTAGCAGTCATAGCATTTGACATAATGGCTGAGTTTAACACAGACGCGTCCCTGCTTGGTCTAATGTCCTCCATGTACTTCTTCCCCTATGCCTTGGCTCAGATACCCGTGGGGCTACTTCTAGACAGGATAGGAATACGGAGAACTGTGACGATCCTCGCAACCATATCATGCATAGGCAGTCTGATCTTTTCCCTCAGCCCATCCCTGCTACTTCTGGCTGTGGGGCGAGCCCTAGTGGGCTTCGGGGTGGGTGGGTTTTACGTCTCTTCCCTTAAGGCCATAGCGGTTTGGTTTGAGCCAGGGCGCTTTGCCACGCTGGCAGGCTTGCTGACATCCATTGGCAACCTCGGCGCCATTTTCGCCTCTTACCCGCTGGCAGTGATGAGCCTTTCCTTTGGATGGAGGCACTCGTTCTTAATAATCTCCTTGGTAATGGCAGCCTTGACGGGCGTTGCGTGGTTTAAAATAAAAGACGAGAGTAAAGAAAAGTTCCACTCGAAGGAGAGCGTTTCTAAGGATCTTAAAACCGTATTCTCCTACAGAGAGTTCCAAAAAATGGTTATAGTGCCATTCCTCGTCTACGGGCTGTTCATAAGTTTCCAAGGCCTCTGGGGAGGGCCCTTCCTTATGGACGTCTACGGGATGAACAAGTCAGACGCCGGGGCACTAATCCTGTTTATAGGTTTGGGCTTCATGATAATGAGCCCGCTCGCCGGCTTGATCTCCGACAAGATAATGAAAAGGAAACCTGTTCTGATCTTCGGTATGGTCCTGAGCTTTGCCTTCTGGCTTCTCATGTCGTTGCTTGGAGGCTCGCTGGGGCACTATGGATTAATTGGGGCGCTTTTCTTGCTCGGCACCTCATTTGCCTTTTGCAACATCTACATGACCATCTCAAAGGAGCTATTTGGTTCTGAGATAAGTGGCACCAGTATGGCATCCTTCAACACCTTTGCCTTCCTCGGCGCCGGATTCTTCCAGTACTTTATGGGCTTCTTGTTGGATAACCTCTACGGTGGGGCAAGAAGTTTCCTCTCTTATCAGTTCATCTTCATTTTAGCCACGATTTGTATAGTTGTAGCATTTATCCCGGCAATTATGAGCAAGGAGAGCTTCAAGCGCCCTGAAGCTTAGCCTTCTCATCAGTGAGCCTTCTCTGATACAGCGGATCGGTTGCCAAAAAGTCTTTAATCAGCTTAACAAATTTTTTGGAGATCCCGCCGTTGCAATCCAAGTCAATCAAAGAGTTTCGGAACCCGGATAAAATCTCCCCAAAGTCTCTGACCCCTTCCTCCCTCCTCTCCTTTGCATAATCAAATAGCGCCTTTAAGAGCTTCTCAGCCTCGGAGGGTGGCATATCTACTCCCTAAAGATCGAATTACCTTTTAACTCCCCCGCCCTCTTGAGTACCTACATAAGCCCTTGAGTAGGCACTCCTGGCACTTCGGCTTTTTAGCATCGCACGTGTACTTCGCCAATAGCCAGAAGAGCCCTGCCAACCTGTCGCCCCCTACATCCAAAGGCAGAAAATCCTTTAGAGCACTTTGGACCTCTTCATATGACGCCCCTTCATCCACTATCCCCAACCTCTTCGCAATTCGCATCATATGCGTGTCAACGACAAAGTATTCCCTCTGCCCAAAAATACTGCTCAACAGGACATCAGCGGTCTTGTCTCCAACGCCCTTTAGCTTCTTGAGCTCCTCACGCACCTTCTCTTTAGGGAAAGAAAGTACTTTTCTCAGGTCCCCTCCATAATTTTCCATTATCAATCTGGAGACTTGGACGATTCTCTCAGCCTTGATATTTTGAAGCCCTCCCGTCCTTATGACTTGGCTGAGCTCCTTGGGATCTGCCCGGCTCAGGACGGCTGGGTTTATTTGATACTTTCTCTTGAGCGATACGTACGCCCGCCTAGTATTGCTGCTCGAGGTGTTTTGGGACAGAATTGTAAATATTAGGTTTTTGAAGGGGTCTGCCACAATATCGTTGTAATCGAGTTCTTCGTCATCCTTCCACCAGTACCTTGAGTACCTCTCTTCTAACTCTGGGATCAGCTCCTTTGGGAACTTCACCTTTCTCATCGCCTCTAACTCATTCCACTGTGGATAAACGGACTACAGATAACAGACAATCAATATTAGACATCAATAAAAAATAAGATAAGAATTGCCCTGTAAATATTTTAGGGTGAATAGATGATCGCGACAGTAAGGGACCGGATCCTGCTCCTCCTCTCCATAAAGGAGGCAGGTAAACGGATAGACCTCAACCACATCCTCGAAAAAGTCTCAAGGGACGAAGGTCGCAAAATCGAAACATCAGAGCTCATTCAAGAGCTCGACTCTCTTACCAAGGAAGGGCTAATTACCTCTGGTCAAGAAGGATACGCCATCACTCATGAAGGGCTGGAGAAGATAAAGGAGCGGCTAGCCTCAATCGGAGGCTCCTTAAACCTATCTTACAGGATGATGCTTGTGGCGAGAGAGTACTACAGCCAGATTGCGGACCAGATAATGCCGTTCCTGAAAGGTAGACCCGTCAGCGTGGTCAAAATATTTAGCGATGATCACGACCCTATACACAAGATAAAGCCCCTCTTCGTGCGTTACGCCAGGTACAAGCCCAAACCCATATTCATTTCTATAGATTCCAAAGAGGTGCTGATGAGGTATGTGGACGACCACGCGGTTGACTACATCCCCTACGTTCACGGTTTCGATATGAAAGAGCCGGACTGGCTGGTCATAGACCTCGATGCCGGGGACGAGTTGAAGTCAAGAGAAGAAGGCTTCTTGGCTATAAAGTTTGTAGCCAAGGAGATATCCAATTTCTTGGAGGAGAATGAGGTCTTGCCGGCAGTGAAGTTCAGCGGATCAAGGGGAATTCAGGTTTGGGCTGCCCTTGACAACACAAAGATCCCAAAGGGAGATCTATTTGCAGCCTACCGTTCCCTCATACAGAAGATCCAGAAGAAAATTGAGGATCGCATCTCGACCGCCCAAGTTCCCGCAGAGATTAAGCATTTGGTTGAGCGTGGGCTGACCACTTCGAGCGTTGCTAAGAAGGAGGAGCGTTCCATGAAGGTCCTCATAGACTGGAGCTCCATGAAACCCTACGGGGATGTGAGGGCGCCATTCAGCCTGCACTATAAGACTGGACTTATCTCCTGCCCGATAGACCCCTCAAGACTGATGTCTTTCAATCCGGACGAGGCAAAGCCTGAAAGGGTCTCAAGAGAAGCCGAGCGGCTATCCCGCTATTTTGAGGTCGTAAAATCGGATCCTTCGCTCCTTCTAAAGACCTGCGGGCTCTAGCGGACACCATTTATACCTTTTCCGACTAAATCTATTCTGGGATTGCTATGGCAAAAGTCCTCATCGTTGTTGCCGAAAGAGGGTTTAGGGATGAAGAATACTCGGTACCCCGAGAAATAATTGAGAATGCAGGCCACCAGGTGACTTTGGCAAGTACTGGGAGGGGCCCTGCGAGGGGGAAGCTTGGCTTGGTCATAGAGCCAGATATGGTGGTTGACGAGGTTGATCCGCAAAGATATGACGCAATAGTCATACCGGGCGGTCCTGGCTCTCCCACGTACCTTTGGTCCAACCAGAAATTGCAGTCCGTCGCAAAGGCCATCCACGATAAGGGCGGCGTGGTTGCCGCCATATGCCTCGCACCGGTGGTACTCGCGAGGGCAGGAATAATCAGGGGCAGGAGGTGCACTGTATATCCCACACCTGAATCATTGAGCGAGATGCGCAAAGGCGGTGGGATCCTTGAAGAATTGGATGTGGTTGTGGACGGCAAAGTCATCACTGCAAATGGTCCGGACGCTTCTTACAAGTTTGGGGAAGCGATAGTCAAAGCCCTCGCGTAGACCGTAATTTGCCACCAGCCCATCAGCACACTCTTGGATACTTTCTATTTTTAATAGTCCCTCCCACTGGGGGCAGTTCAATTGAATTCGTCCATTTTTTATACAACCTGAAGTAATACAATCTTCGGTGATGGGGATGTCTAGCCCATTGAAAATATTCGAGAGCCTCGATCCAGAGCTCTTAAAGCTCGTCAACAGGGGTGCAGATTTTGCCCTATCAGATGGCGTGCTGCAAAGAAAATACAAGCTACTTATAGCCATGGCCATAGATGCGACCTTGGGGGCTGCGGAAGGCGTCCGCTCTCTGGCTATGGGGGCTATGCAGGCAGGGGCAACCAGAGAGGAAATTCTAGAAGCCCTGAGGGTGGCTTACTACATATGCGGCACCTCTGCAGTCTACACCGCCGCGCGCGCATTAGAACAGGTATTCCAGCAGCAGGGTCGTTCTTGAGGGAACTGTCAGTGCCAGTATCTATTTACTGGAATAATGACATATGGTGTTAGGTGTGTAAGATGGTCGAGCTAACTCTGAGCGAGATGAGGGAGATAGCTGAGTACTTGGTCAGAAAATCCATGAAAATCGGAAGGAAGAGCAGCGGCGAGTTTGACTCAGTGTCCATACTCTACAATGGGACGGACCCCTCCTGCAGGGAGTTCGCCTTGATGGTGGAGGAGGAGTGCTGGAAGGTGGGGGCGTACACCCTGACCAGAGAGTACTCCTCTGTGAGGAACAGGCTTAAGCACCAACTGATGCCAGAGGAGTCGCTGAAAAGGATGGACCCTATATCCAAAGCTATAGCGGAGACGGTAGATGTTAGGATGTTCATTGGGGAGGAGGACGACCCTGCATGGTCGGATGGTCTTCAGGATAAGATAAAGCTCACCGGGGAGAACCGCCAAAAACTCTACGAGATAATGGACAAGCGGGGGATGAGGTGGGTCTACTTTGGGTGGCCGATACATGGCGCCGCGAGGGCTTACGGGATCAGCCCAGAGAGGTTCAGGGAGATCTTCATAAACAGCATTAGGATGTCCTTCAAAAGTGAGATGCTGGACCTATGCAACTTCTATTCTAAAGCACTCCGCGGGGCTGACATGGTCCGCATAATCTCCGATGATACGGATTTGTCCTTCAGCATAAAGGGGAGGCCAGTTATTGTAGATGATGCCATAATCTCAGAGGAGGACATTGCAAATGGCGATGTAGGTTTGAACATTCCTTCTGGTGAAGTCTTTGTCGCCCCCATAGAGACCTCCGCAGAAGGATACGTTAGATTCCCAGTTGTGGTTATTCCTGGCTTCGGAAAGGTTGTCAACCTCAAAATAGAGTTCAAGGGGGGCAAAGTGGCATCATTCGAGGCAGAAGAGGGCGGGGAGCGGCTCAGGGCTTTCTTTGACTCAAACACTGGAGATATAGACCGCATAGCTGAGCTAGGCATAGGGTGCAACCCCGGGGCAGAGTTCACCAACGGCTGCATAATTGTTGACGAGAAGATCTACAGGACAATACACATCGCCGTTGGCAACAACACGGGAAGCTACCACGGGACCAACAAGGCATCTGCCCACCTGGATATGATAAAACCCATGGATAAAGGCGCTCTTTATGTCGATGGGAGAGTAGTGATGGAAAATGGGGTCCCAGTCAAAGAATGACGTTTTAGGCCTCATTGCTGCCGCTATCCTTTCGGGCGATAAGGAGTCTGCAGTCAACGCCACAAGGGAAGCCCTGCAGAGATACTCCGTTGAGGACATTCTGAACAAGGGCGTCCTGGCAGCTTGGGATACTTTCATCTCGCTTTACGAGAAGGACCCCGCTGGAACCTTAAAGAGTTGGGACGCGGCATACTTCACAACTAGAAGGGTACTCGGGCTGATAGAATCCGCCACACCCCTGGGGACCCCCCTCTTCTCAGCCATAGTGGCAACAGTGATTGGTGAGGGTCACACGCTGATGAGGGATATAATCGCCACATACCTCAGATCTAAAAATGTCAAGGTGTTTTGCCCGAAGAGAGGCATCAGGATCGATGACATAAAATCCGAACTCTCAGACCCTTCACTCAGGTTCCTTGTCCTCTCATGCATCGACCCCGACACAGAGGTGCATCTCAAGAACCTAGTGGCATCGGTCAGGCAACTAAGACCAGGGGTCAAGATAATCGCGGGAGGGCCACTCGCCAGCAAGATTGGGGCCGATGCCGTTGCATCCAGCATGTCTGAGGTTTTTGCAATGATGAAGGCCTTGGCTTAAAATGCATTTGACCGCCGTAAAGTTGGCATCATTTTGCCTTAATCCCTGCTAAGTCCAAAAGTTAAAGATGGTGGTTGCTTTGAGGGCTGTTTATTGTGGACTATGTCTGAACTGTAGGGGCGCAATTTCAGACGAGCGCCTTTTGAAGTTCGGGATCTGTGAAAATTGCCTTGAAAATGCCGAGGAACTGAGGTCTTGGAAACATGTGCTGAAGGCTCTTGAGGAGAGGGGGAAGCTGCTTCATGTTGATGAGGTCTTCCATTTCCGTGACGAGTTTGGAAAATTTTCCGCATTTTTCAGAAAGGCTATCGGGCACAGGATGTGGTCTCTTCAGGAGTTATGGACTAAGAGGATTCTTTTAAAACGCAGCTTTTCAATCGTCGCGCCCACAGGCGTTGGAAAGACCGCTTTCGGCACTGTTGCAGCCCTCCATTTCGCCGCAGGGGGGAAGAAAAGCTACATTGTGGTGCCCACGACCCTCCTAGTGCAGCAGGTCTCCGAAAAAATAGACCTCTATTCACAGAGGCTGGGGATACGCCTGAGAAAAATTTGTTACCACAGTGGACTAGTTGACGAAGAGAAAAAGGAACTGCTCGATAAGGTCGCTAGATTTGATTTTGACATCTTGGTGACGACCGAGAGGTTCTTAATAAGCCACTTCGAGGTTTTGAGGGGCAAAAAGTTTGACTTCATGTTTGTTGACGACGTCGACTCCTTCCTAAGATCTCCAAGAAACGTGGATAGAATCCTGACTGTGTTGGGCTTTGAAGAAGCCATTGTAGACGCCGCCCTCCAGCTTTTGGCCCTACGAAGGGAGGCAGTCCAGCTAAAAAGGATGGGTAAAGACTGTTCTGAAGTTGTGGGGAGGATCGAGTCGTTGAGAGGCCAGATCGAGAGTTACAAAGAACAAAACAGTATTGGCTTATTGGTTGTTTCGGGGGCCACCATGAAGGCTAGGAGGACGAAGAGGATAAGGCTCTTCGAGGAACTTCTAAGCTTTCAGGTTGGCTTCAAACCGGAACTGTTGAGAAAAATCAGGGACTTTTATGTCGAAGCTAGACGCGATATTGAGGGCCAAGTCCTGTCCTTGGTCAGGAGTTTCGGCCCAGGATGCTTGATTTTTGTGCCATCAGTCTTTGGCAAGGATTACGTTCTCAAGCTGGGCGAGTTCTTGAATGCAAACGGCGTGAGGACGAACTCCTCTGTCAAGATTGACAACGAGCTTCTGGACAAATTCAAGAGTGGAGAGTACGACGCCTTGATAGGGGTTGCGACCTTCAGAAGCCCCCTCGCACGGGGAATAGACCTCCCGGAGAGGATCCGCTATGTGGTCTTCACAGGCGTGCCGAGAATGGAGATTAAACTGAGCTGGGATGAATACAACCCCATCAAAATTCTCGCGCTCCTCAAAAATATTAGGGGTTTATTGGAGGAGGGTCAAAGGGAAAGGGCGAGCCAAATAATACACAACCTCCGCAGAATAACCCCCATAAGCAGAAACACGCTTGAAATTGTCAGAGCATCTATAGAATCACACACAAAACTCAACGGCTATGAAGATTACGTCAAAAGCCTGATTGTGGAAGCCAGGGATTTTTTAAAGGGCGCCATCACCCCCAAGGTTATTTACGGAATAGCACAGAGCAAAGAAATTTCCCTGAAGAAGACGAATGGGGAATTGTACCTTGTTGTCGCAGACCCGGTGGCTTATGTTCAGGCTTCCGGCAGAGCCTCGAGGATGTTTGCTGGGGGGATAACGCGGGGTGCAAGTTTCTTGCTTGTGGACGACGAGAAGGCGTTCTACTCCCTCAGGCGAAAGCTTAAACTCATTCTTGGGGAATCAACATGGAAGAGGTTTGACCCTAAAACAGCAGAAAATTGGCTCAAAAAAGTTGATGCTGACCGGGCGGTGATCCGGGAGATACGGGAGGGGGGAATAGTCAGAAAGGTTAGGGACTTCATCAAGACCGCCCTCCTGATCGTGGAGTCGCCCACAAAGGCTAGAACCATATCAAGGTTTTTCGGGAGGCCCTACAGGAGGAAGATCGGGAAAACTACGGTCTACGAGGTCAACACAGGGGAATTTGTCCTCAACATTATCGCAAGTATGGGGCACATATTCGACCTGGTGACAAACGAAGGTTTTCATGGTGTAAAGGTTCAAGACGGAGCCTTCATCCCCATATACAATTTCATAAAGAAGTGCAGGAGATGCGGGGAACAGTTCACTGGCTTGGACCTCTGTCCAAAATGCAGGAGCCAGGAATTCTACTCCAAAAGCGAGCTAGTAAGCGCCATGCAAGAAGTCGCCTTGGAAACGAACACCGTCTTCATTGCCACCGACCCTGATACTGAGGGGGAGAAAATAGCCTACGACCTTCTCTGTTCGCTCTACCCCTTGAATGGTAAAGTGGGGCGGCTGGAGTTTCATGAAGTTACGAGGCAGGCTTTTCTTCAGGCATTAAGGAACAGACGAAAGATCAATTTGAGAATGGTTGAGGCCCAGATAGTTAGACGCATCGAAGACCGTTGGATGGGTTTCGAGCTCAGCCAGAAACTCTGGCAAAGATTCAAGAACCGCAGGCTCTCTGCTGGGAGGGTGCAGACTCCTGTTCTTGGGTGGATAATAGAGCGGGTCAACGAATCGAGGAAGAAGAAGAAAGTTCTGTATGTGGTACTCTCAAACGACCTGAGACTCTCTTTGGAAAATCCGACAGTCCAATCACCCCTAGAGCGCATAGGCGAATTGAGGGCAAGGATAGTAGATTTAAAAACTGAGGAGAGGACCATAAAGCCCCTCCCGCCATACACAACTGACACCCTGCTCCACGACGCCTCATCTAAGCTCGGCCTCTCAGCCACAAAGACTATGATGGTCGCCCAAGACCTGTTTGATACTGGTCTGTGCACGTACCACAGGACAGACTCAACAACGGTCTCGGCCACGGGGATCGGCATCGCCAGGGACTACATCAAGGAGAGGTACCCTTCGCTGTTTGCTCCGCGAAGTTATCTCACAGAGGGTGCGCACGAGTGCATCAGACCCACAAGAGCTTTGGATGTTGAGGAGCTGAAGAACCTAATCTCCGCGGGAATTGTGAGGCTCCCAAAAAAACTTACAAGCGAGCACTTCAAACTTTACGACCTAATATTCAGACGTTTCATCGCAAGCCAGATGAGGGAAGCCAAAATCCTCTACCAAAGGTTCAAGGTCTTGATAGATGGGAACGAGGCGCATCTCGAGCGCCCAGTCAGTGTCTTGAGCGAAGGCTTCAACAAAATACTTCCCATAAAAACAGCAAACCCCGTTGTCGAAGGTGAATACGCATTAAAATTCGCGAAGTTGCTGTACCTGCCGGCGGCAAGGCCTTTCACTCAGGGTGAACTGATCGCCTTGATGAAGGAGAGGGGCATCGGAAGGCCTAGCACCTACGCAAGGACTGTCGCCACGATCTTGGAAAGGGGATATGCCATCGAGAGGGGGAATAGGCTCGTCAGCACCACGTTGGGCTACAGAGTCTACAATTATCTGAGTTTGAGGTTCGGAGATTATACGTCCGAGGAAGCAACGCGAAAACTCGAATCAATAATGGACAAGATAGAACGGGGGGAGGCTGACTACCAGGGCACTCTAAAAGACCTCTACCAAGAGATATTAAAGATTAGGGAATTTTAGCCATCTTGCCCTTTTCTGCCCGACTGGCGCTCGCCAGGGTTGATACAGGGCGCCCCCACCCAACCTAAGAATAGGCTTTCATTGCTTTTGCCACCCCGGAGTATGATTGGGTCCTATAATTTTCTCCGGCATGACCCAACTTTCTGGTTTGCAGGCACCTACGGCTCAGAGCGTCGACTTGTGAACGTACCCTGAAAAAGTTTGCAAGGATCAAATATCATAGTTTCATCCCTGCTTTCTCGGAAGGGGTAATGGCACCATCCCTCCAGTGAAAATGGCATGCAGGCACCCTTCCGCAGCTCATGCCCAAAGTGCCAGCCCTCATTTTAGGCGCGATGTAGTGGGTTTTGCTCAGA
>Ga0272448_1000076_pt1 | contig 135053 bp, 104 predicted proteins | sample YNPCB0191_FD_202220 | JGI IMG/M metagenome (GOLD analysis project Ga0272448, IMG submission 202220) | Hot spring sediment microbial communities from Yellowstone National Park, WY, United States - YNP-CB-019-1 | ecosystem: Environmental > Aquatic > Thermal springs > Hot (42-90C) > Sediment... | reverse complement strand
TCTGCCGCTCCGGGCGTCCGGCCCAGATCGTCGGAATCGGCGCTGACAACTGAAAAGCGACGGCCAGGGAATCCACCTTAAATTAGGCCGAAAGCTGTCTTGACAACGGGGTACACTTTAGAAAGATCGCTCTCATTCAGAGTGGGTCAGGCATGATTGTTGGCACCTGTGAGCTAGTCGATGTGTGTGGTCCACTCACTCACGATCAGTTATGTGCGTCAGTCGATTGTCATAGTGTAAATCGCGAAGCGATCAATGATTCGTGGCCTTATCAGAAAACCTATGCCTGGGTGTTGACAAATGCGAAACGTCTTCGAGTGCCGATTCCGTACCAGCACCCGCAAGGCGCTGTCATCTGGGTGAAGTTGCCTGATGATTTATTAGCGGAGGGTGTTCCCTATGGTAATGGCACCGAATGCGTTATCGGTAACACGGCTCAAACATAGATCATCTTCTTCGTCATCCCCCCATCCACGGTGAAGTTGGCGCCGGTGATGAAGCCGCTGTCCGGAGAGATGAGGAAGGCGACGAGGGCGGCGATGTCGTGGGGAGTGCCGACGCGACCGGCGGGGTGCTGCAGGTGGTCTTGCTCGCTCAGCACCGGAGTCTGCCGCATGGCGGACTTCTTCCACTCGCTGGTTTCGATCCACCCGGGGCTGATGCAGTTGACGCGGATGGCCGGCCCCAGGCTGATCGCCAGCGCGTGGGTCAGGCTGACCAGGCCGCCTTTGGTGGCGGAATAGGCTTCCGTATTCGCTTCGGACATGAACGCGCGCGTCGAGGCGATGTTCACGATGCTCCCATGCTGTTCGTGCAGCGAAGGGACGGCATATTTGGTGCACAGGAACGCGCCGGTTAAATTGACGGCGAGGACGCGGTGCCATTCCGCCAGCGAAAGCTCCTCGATGGGACGGTTGATGCCGATGCCGGCATTATTAACCAGCGCATCAATGTGACCGAAACGCTCCAGCGTCGTGTCGATAAGGTGTTGTACCTGCCCCTCCTCGGCGACATCCGTCGGAACACCGAGAATTTCGCCGTGTTGCCGGAGTTCCGCAACCGTTTCCCGCCCGGCTTCTTCATCAATCTCCGCAATCACCACCGCCATCCCCAGGTTAAGCAGATGCATTGCGATGGCTTTGCCGATGCCTTGCCCACCGCCGGTGATGATAGCAACCTGACCATTGATGGATGAAGTGTTATTCATGGAACTCCCACACCCCCACACTCCCAAACTCCCACACCTTTTACGTTACATCTCCTCCAACTCTTCCGCCCGCTCAAGCCAGTCTTCATTGCCGATGGTGGTCTCCTGGCCGTGGCCGGGGTAGACGACAGTGTCGGGGGGAAGCGCGCGCAGGCGTTGGAGGCTGTTGACCATTTGCGCGGGGTTGCCGCCGGGGAGGTCCATGCGGCCGCAGGTGCCGGCGAACAGGGTATCGCCGGTGAAGAGCAGCCCGTCCTGTGCGCTATACAGGCAGATGCTCCCCGGTGTATGGCCGGGGGTATGCAGCACGGTGAAGCGGTGGTTGCCCACCTCTACCTCGTCGTCTTCTTCCAGATAGCGGTCGACGGAGACGGCATGCAACTCAAAGGGAAAATTGAACGGGGCAAAGGAGGGATGCTCCAGCATCTCGCCGTCGAGCGGGTGGCAGACCACTTCCGCGCGTGTTGCGGCGATGAGTTCATGCAATCCCATGGTGTGGTCCCAGTGCCCGTGTGTGCAGACAATCAGGCGCACGGTCACGCCCAGTTCTTCCGCCAGTTGGGCGATTTGATCGGCGATCTGCCAGGGGGCATCCACCAGGATCGCATCCCCCGCGCCAACATCGGCGATAAAATAGCAATTCGCGTCCAACGGCGCACCGGGAATCGCATGAATGGTGAGCATCAACACCTCCGAATCTGTCTTTGCATCCGCCTGGTAAGAATTGAGCGGTTATATTATGTTGTCCGTGCCGCATGATGATTCCTTCCAGGAATTGACGATATTGGGAGAAGCAGCAGGTAAAGCTTCCTTCGGTGTAAAATGAAAGCGTATAGATATTTCTTACCGGAGGCTTCCCTGTGGAGCGGATCCGTGCATGGATAACGTGGGCACGTCGCGTAGCCCCGGAGCGCTACCTGCTCCTGCTGCTGGTGTTGCTGGCAGTCGGCCTGTGGATGGTCGCCTGGCGCAGCTTGCCTCGCCCGCTGGAGGTGGTGAGTTTCTCCGTCGGGGACGGCGACTGTTTTCTCGTCCGCGCGCCGTCCGGGCGCACGGTGATGATCGACTGCGGCAGCCGCAGCACGAAAAAGGTCGGCGCACAGGTGATTGTGCCGAATCTGCTGCTGCTCGGTGTGCGCAAACTGGACGCCATCATTATCACCCATCCGGACAGCGACCATGTAAACGGCATCCCCGACGTGCTGGACGCGCTCCCCGTCGACCGCATCTTCGATCCGGAGATTCCCGATGAACTCACCGATTACCAGCAGGTGGTGGCACTGGCAAAGCAAAAGGAGATTCCGCGTTTTCGTGCGCGCGCCGGCGAGCTGATTAACCTGGGGGGCGGCGTGCGGTTGTGCCTGCTTGCCCCCGTCGACCCGCTGATCACCGGCACCAGCTCGGACACGAACAATAACTGCGTGGTGAGCCTGCTGGAATATCGCCACGCGCACATGCTCTTCACCGGCGACCTCCAGCGGGAAGGCGAGCAGGCGTTGCTCGCGCGTGGCGGTGTGCCGCATGCGGAAATCATGGAAGCCGCGCACCACGGCAGCCATAACGGCAGCAGCGAGGCGCTGCTGGATACCGTGAAGCCGTATACCACAGTGATCAGTTGTGTCGGTGATGTCAACAGCGGCCACCCGCATCCCGCGTTGCTCGCCCGCCTGCGCCAACGCGGCATCGGCATCCTGCGCACCGACGTGCTGGGCGAAATCCACCTCACCACCTACGGCAAAGACTGGCACACCACCAGCTATCGACAACCGGAGTGATGTTTTTGACAGGATTAACAGGATTGACAGGATTTTGGGGTAGCGTTTAAAGACAGAGAATGCACTGGTTTCGGGGACTGACATCGAAACTCCTACCCAAAGTCAACAATGATAGGCAAGCCTTCCTGGAGTTTCGGTGTCTGTCCCCGAAACCCTATGAGAGTTGTCGGTTTCGATATCCTACGCTTGATTGCCAAATCAACTGACAGACCCCGGCAGGAACTCCACTTGCCAGGCGGTAATACTCCATAGGAGAATAACAATGGCAATAACGGTCAGGGATATTCAGCAGCAGCTTGCGCAGCTTGCGCCGGTTGCGCTGGCGGAGAGTTGGGATAATGTCGGGCTGCTCATCGGTGACCCGGGGCAGGCGGTGACCAATGTACTGGTGGCACTGGACGCCACGGCGGAGGTGCTTGCGCAGGCGGAGGAAATGGGCGCGGAATTGCTGGTGGTGCATCACCCGCTGATCTTCTCCGGGGTGAAACGGCTGGTGGAGGACGGCGGCACGGTGAGCCTGGTCCGCCGGTTGGTGCGCGGGGAGCGCAGCCTGATCGCGATGCACACGAACCTCGACAGCTCGCCAGAGGGGCTGAATCATTACGTCGCCGGCCTGCTCGGGATACGCAATCTCCGTCCGTTACTGCCCTCAGCGGCCCGTCTCCTGTTGAAACTGGTAGTCTATGTCCCGGTAACGCATGCGGACAGCCTGCGCGAGGCGATCTGCCATGCCGGGGCGGGACAGATCGGGCACTACAGCGAGTGCACCTTCAGCACTTCCGGCACCGGCACCTTCCGCCCGGAAGAAGGCACCTCGCCGTATATCGGCTCCACCGGCGAACTGGAGCGCGTGCCGGAGGTGCGCCTGGAGACCATTGTGCCGCGTCCTGCGCTGCACCGGGTGTTGCAGGCTATGCTGACCCATCATCCTTACGAAGAAGTGGCTTATGACCTGTTCCCGATGGAGAACGCGTGGCCGGGTGCCGGGTTGGGGCGCATCGGCGCGCTGGATACATCCCTCACGCTGGCGGAGTTCACGCAAACCGTGCGAACCGCCCTCGGCACCGAGCGCCTGGGGATCATCGGCGATCCCGCGAGATCCATCCGCACGGTGGCGCTGTGTACCGGTTCTGGCGGCGAATTCCTCGACGCTGCCCTCGGCGCCGGTGCGGATTGCTACCTCACCGGCGAAGTGAAGCACCACCAGGCGCTCCTCGCCCGCCAACTCGGCATCGCCTGCATCGACGCCGGCCATTTCCCCACTGAGCGCCCCGCCGCCAGTCTGCTCGCGGATTATCTGGCGACATACTGCCCGGACGTGGCGGTGCATCGCGCTGCGGAACGTGATCCGTTCAGCACCGTATAAAAAAATCATACTCTGGGTAGAACGAGGCTCGTGGCGGATTTCGTGTGATATCCACCATTCACAAAATTCTGAAACATACCGCTTGCCCTCCGGCGCTACTGAGGGTAACATAGACCATTGCCACCGGCAGAAAGGGGGATCGTATGGCCGTTACCGGGAACCTGTATCCGTTTATCATGCGTCAGGCGAAGCGTGGGCTGCCGGCCCTCTCGTTTCTGCAGGAGCGTTTCACGGATGTTGAGGTCTGGCGCCAGGAGACGCGGGAGTACCTGCGGTCGTTACTGCTCTTCAATCCGGAGGTCGTCGACCTCAGCCCCGAGTTAGTCGACCATGTCGAGTATCCCGAGTATGTGAAGCAGAAGTGGTATTTCACCTCATCCCCGGGCGAGCGCATCCCCGTAATTCTGCTGGTGCCGACCGGCGGTGAGAAGCCGGCACCCGCCGTGCTCGCGCTGCATTGCCATGGCGGCATGTATTATTTCGGCAAAAAGAAGCTGGTGGAAGAAGAGAATGAGCCGTCGCTGCTTACGGCGTACCGGCAGGCGATGTATGACGGTGTGCCCATCGCCAATGAACTGGCGTGTCGGGGATATGTCGTCGCGGTGATCGATAGTTTCTATTTCGGCGAACGGCGGCTGGTGGTGCCGACGCCGCCGGAGATGCAACATGAATTTCTCGTGGTGGCGGAAGGCTCGGACCACTGGCTGGAATTGTTGGATCGGCTGTCGGCGTCGATGGAAAGTGCCACGGCGAAATCGCTCTTCTGGGCAGGCGCCACCTGGCCCGGCGTGCTGGCATGGGACGACATGCGCACCGTCGATTTCTTGCTGACGCGTCCGGAGGTGGATCCTGAACGCATTGGTTGTGTGGGATTCGATATGGGCGGCCTGCGCGGCGCGCTGCTGGGGGCGCTCGACCCCCGCGTGAAAGCCGTGTGCATTGCGGGTTGGATGAGCACGCTCGTCGATATGCTGGAGGCACATGTCGGGCAGCATAGCTGGGCAGATTTCATCCCCGGCCTCACCCGCGTGCTCGATTGGCCCGACCTCGCCGGCCTGCATGCCCCGGACCCGCTGCTGGTGATGCAGGGCGGGCAGGACACGCTCTTCCCGCTTACCGGTTTCCAGAAATCCGCCGAATTGCTCCGCGCCATGTATGCCAAAGCGGGCGCTCCGGGTAACCTGGACATCGGGCTCTTCGACCTGCCGCACGTGTTCAGCCTGGAAATGCAGCGCCAGGCCTGGGCCTTCCTTGATTCTGCGTTTGCGGTGAGCCGGAACGAGTCCAATGCATAAGTGGTGATTTCCCTCACCCCCGGCCCCTCTCCCAGAGGGCGAGGGGGAGGCTGGTGAAATTATGATACCGGCGACAGCGAATTACAACGACAGTGCTCCCCTTTACCCCTGGGAGAGGGGCCGGGGGTGAGGGAAAATTGTACCCGGTGTTGAGCGTGTAACGCGGTGCCATACACCAAGCGACTTGCCGATTTTCTCTACTTTAGAAATTTTAGGACTAGTGGCGGCAATTGTGGGGTATATTGTGGAAGATTTACTCCACACGCGCGATTGAGAGCGGCGATTCACCGTCCAGCAGCAATTTATTCATTTCGCGAATATATCCGGGCAGCAAGGCTGTTCGGCAGGGCGTAATTGTTGACATGGCAGAGAATACGTCTTTATAATTGCACAAGATATTTGTGGTGAATTCCAGTGGACGTTATCGCTGTCTCGGGGACCGTGTGGTACACACATGACGCAGTTGGAACTCGATTTTCATGATAGCAGCGCTGACAGCACGACGTTGCGAAAGGGGATGGCAGTGGTCAAATTACATGACGGCCAGGCAAGGATTAAAGTAGTGGGCGTCGGTGGCGGTGGAAGCAACGCCGTTGACCGCATGATTGAAGCAGGATTAGGTGGGGTCGAGTTCATCGTCTCCAATACCGATATGCAAGCATTGGCACGTTCCGCCGCTGAGCGGAAGGTGCAGATCGGCGAGGATGTGACGCGCGGACTCGGCGCCGGCGGCAATCCCGAAATCGGCCGCCAGTCCGCGGAAGAGAGCCGCCAGGAGTTGAAGAACATCCTCGATGGCTCCGACATGGTGTTTATCACCGCCGGCATGGGCGGCGGCACCGGCACCGGTGCCAGCCCGGTTATCGCGGAGATCGCCAAGGAGCTCGGTGCACTCACCATTGCCGTGGTGACGAAGCCATTCCGCTTCGAAGGCCGCCGTATGAACCTGGCGTCGGAAGGCCTGAGCCGCTTGAAGGGGAAAGTCGACGCGCTCATCGTCATTCCGAATGAGCGCCTGCTGGGCGTGGTGCCGAAGAACACCTCCATGCTTGAGGCCATGCGCTATGCTGACGAAGTGTTGCGCCAGGGCGTGCAGGGCATTTCCGACCTCATCACCGTGGCCGGGTTGATTAACCTGGACTTCGCGGACGTCTCCACCGTCCTCTCCAATGCCGGCACCGCGCTGATGGGCATCGGCGAGGGCCAGGGCGAGCGGCGTGCGGCCGAAGCGGCCCAGGGCGCCATCTCCAGCCCGCTGCTGGAAACCTCGATGGAAGGCGCCACGCGCATTCTCTTCAATATCACCGGCGGCATGAACCTCAGCCTGAACGAGGTCGACGAGGCAGCCAACATCATCGCTGCCGCCTCCGGCCTTGAGGATGCGAACGTCATCTTCGGTATCGTCTTCGACGAGAAAATGGACGACCGCGTCCGCATCACCGTGGTGGCCACCGGCTTCCAGACCGATCCGCTGGACGATCCCAGCCGCGCCCTGGGTGCGACCATCCAGGTGCCCGCTGCTCCCAGCGTCCCGGCATCGGGCGACAGCGACCTGGAAATTCCCACCTTCCTGCGCCGCCGCTAACATAGTATGCCATCCAAGCAATGCCACCGTGGACCTGAACCAGGTTCACGGTGGCATTGTCGTGGCACGGCCATCCTGGCCGTGTGTCGCATGAGCATCCTGCTCATGCGACGTCGCCTTGGCTTCCAGCCAAGGCACGTCAAGTCGTCACGCGCCTTGGCTGGAAGCCAAGGTCACAGGTTTAGCCTAGTTTAAACGCGCCTTGGCTGGAAGCCAAGGCGACACATGGGCTGGAAGCCCATGCCACTTTACGGGCTGGAAGCCTGTGCCACGTGTCAGGTAAAAATCTTCCGCCGCGAGGCGACAGGCTGCACACGGATGTGCTATAATATGCGAGTTTTGCCCTGGTAACTCTTTACCGTGACAACTAAATTGTTAGCATTTCATGCTCTTACTCATGCTCATGCTCTTACTCAAAAACGGTTCGACATGTCATTATTGAGCATGAGTAAGAGCATGAGCATGAGTAAGAAAGACTGGCAAAATTAAGTGGTTACGGTATATTTGAACTTGTTGCGGAAGACATCATGCCTGACAATTTTTTACGCATACGCGGCGCACGCGAAAACAACCTCAAAAATATTGACCTCGATATCCCGCGCGATCAATTGGTGGTGATTACCGGCCTGTCCGGCTCGGGTAAATCGTCACTCGCGTTCGATACCATCTACGCGGAGGGACAACGGCGCTATGTGGAGTCGCTCTCCGCCTACGCGCGCCAGTTCCTCGGGCAGATGGACAAGCCGGATCTGGACAGCATCGAAGGCCTCTCGCCGGCGGTCTCCATCGACCAGAAATCCACCACGCGCAATCCGCGCTCCACGGTGGGCACGGTGACGGAGATTTACGACCACCTGCGCCTGCTCTTTGCGCGCATCGGCAAGCAGCATTGTCACCAGTGCGGTTCGCCCATCGCGGCGCAGACGCTGGAGCAGATCGTCGACCAGGTGGGCGCCATGCCGGATGGTACGCGCTTGCTCATCCTCGGTCCGGTGGTACGCGGGCGCAAAGGGGAATACAAGGCCATTCTGGATGATATCCGCCGCCAGGGATTCGTGCGCGCGCGCATTGATGGCGAAGTGCGCGACCTCAACGACGAGATCGACCTGGAGCGCTACAAGAAGCACACTATCGAGGTAGTGGTGGACCGCGTGGTGGTGAAGGACGGCATTCGCTCGCGTCTTGCCGAATCGCTGGAAACGGCGCTGAAGATCGGCCAGGGCATCGCCTCGGTGCAGGTGGTGGATGGTGAGGAGATCACCTTCAGCGAGAGCGCGGCGTGCTTGAACTGCGGCATCAGCTTCGAGGAACTGGCCCCGCGCGCCTTCTCCTTCAACAGCCCATACGGGGCCTGCCCGGAATGTATGGGCTTGGGCACGAAAAACGAGCTGGATGAAGATCTGATTATCCCCGATCCTACGCTGTCGCTCAATGAAGGCGCCATCCTCCCCTGGCGCGCCGGACGCGGCTGGTATTTCTCCCTGTTGCAAAGCATGTGTGAGTCCACCGGCGTCGACATGGATAAACCGGTGCGCGACCTGGGGCCGGAGGTCTATGACATCCTGCTGCACGGCATCGGCAATGAGAAGAAATTCCGCGTGAAGCACCGCAACACCATGGGTCGCCTGCAGGTGTATGACGCGCGCTGGCCAGGCGTGGTGGCGCTGCTGGAGCGCGATTTCAACGATACGGAGAAGGAAGAGTATCGTGATGAACTGCAGAAGTTCATGCGCGTGAAGCCCTGTCCGGCGTGCAACGGGCAGCGGTTGAAGCCGGAAGTGCTGGCGGTGACCCTTGCCGGCGACAATATCGCCACCGTCACCAGCATGTCCATCGGCGAGGCGATGGGCTGGTTCAACGCGTTGACGCTGAACGAGCGCGAGCAGATCATCGCCCACCAGATCGTGAAGGAGATCCGCACGCGGCTGGGCTTTTTGCTCAACGTGGGGTTGGATTACCTCACCCTTAACCGCGCCGCCGCCACGCTGTCCGGCGGGGAGGCGCAGCGCATCCGGCTGGCCACGCAGATCGGCTCCGGCCTCATGGGCGTGCTCTACATCCTCGATGAGCCATCTATCGGGCTGCACCAGCGCGATAATAACCGCCTCATCGACACCCTTTTCCATCTGCGCGACCTGGGCAACACCATCGTGGTGGTGGAGCATGACGAGCACACCATCCGCGCGGCGGACTACGTGGTGGACATCGGCCCCGGCGCCGGGGAGCATGGCGGGCGGATCATTGCCGCCGGCACGCCGGCGGAGATCCTTGCCTGTCCCGATTCCGTCACCGGGCAGTTCCTCAGCGGCCAGCGCAGCATCCCGGTGCCGGCCAAGCGGCGCAAGGCGGGGAAGAACTGTATCGAGATCCGCGGCGCCGCCGAGCATAATCTGAAGAACCTGAACGTGAAACTTCCGCTGGGGCTGTTCGTCGCCATCACCGGCGTCTCCGGCAGCGGCAAGTCGACGCTGATGGAAGACATCCTCTACAAGCGGCTCATTCATCGCCTGCACGGCGCGCGCACGCTGTGGGGCAAGCATGAGGAGATTCGCGGGCTGGATCACCTGGATAAGGTCATCGACATCGACCAGTCGCCCATCGGGCGCACCCCGCGCTCCAACCCGGCCACCTACACCGGCGTCTTCGACCTCATCCGCAACCTCTTTGCGCAGACACCGGAGGCGCGCGTGCGCGGCTACAAGCCGGGCCGCTTCTCCTTCAACGTGAAAGGCGGGCGCTGCGAGGCGTGCAAGGGCGACGGCATCATCAAGATCGAGATGCACTTCCTCCCCGACGTCTACGTGCCGTGCGAGGTGTGCAAAGGCGCGCGCTATAACCGCGAGACGCTGCAGGTGCACTACAAGGGGAAGACAATCTCCGACGTGCTGAACATGACGGTGGGCGAGGCACTGGAACTCTTTGAGAACATCCCGCAGATCACGCGCAAGCTGAAGACAGTGGCTGATGTGGGGCTGGATTACATCCGTATGGGCCAACCGGCGACCACTCTCTCCGGCGGCGAAGCGCAGCGCGTAAAACTGGCCACCGAACTGGCGCGCCGCGACACCGGCAAAACGCTCTACCTGCTGGACGAGCCGACCACCGGCCTGCACTTCGCCGACATCGAGAAACTCCTCGGCGTGCTCCAGCGCCTGGTCGACGCCGGCAACACGGTCATCGTCATCGAGCACAACCTCGACGTCATCAAACAGGCCGACTACCTCATCGACCTCGGCCCCGAAGGCGGCGCCCGCGGCGGCGAAATCGTCATCACCGGCACCCCGGAAGAGGTGGCGGCCTGTGAGCGGAGTTATACCGGGCAGTTTTTGCGGGAGATGCTGGGTACGGTTTCAGTTTAACTCGGGAAATAGTCCGAGGAGTATACCTAGTACATGACCAGCGTGAATTTACAGACCAGCTCTTTTTGATAAGCAGAGCGCAATTCTTTCCCATTTACGCTCAACCTGCTTACTTGCCGTGCATAGTAACCTGCACCGCGAATTCACGCTGGTCATGTACTAGCCACTGTTTACAGACTTAGTCACTGTGTGGAACAGGGCTGGAGCCCGGCTAGCTCAGCTTGGCAATTTGACGGCAATTGCTACCAAGCCTATAATGAAGCCAGCAACATCAGCGCTGGAGCACTTCAGCCATGTACGATTGGGTCTACATCGCAACCCCATCCGGGGCATCTCTGGGCAGAACGATCAAGCTGGCAAAGGGTAAGGAATTTCTGCTAAATGACGATGAATCCCGCTTCGTCTTCGACATAGGGCTTATTCGCCGCCGCATCTCATCCGCTATACCTGACTACTTGTCTGAGGTGGCTCCCGGTCACACTATATTCCTTACCTATGATTTGTTTCACACGGGCGTGGTTTACCCGATAGGATTTTTCAAAGTTCTCTTTCCAGCCCACCGAAAGAATCCAAGAGTAGTAAATCACAAAGAGTATCCGGCATTAGGTGTGATGAGCACAAAGTGTGATTTAGATAAACTCGATCCCGATGCTTATTTAATGAACCGCAATCTCGAACCAGAAACTGTCATGCTGGGTGAATTTTCAAATATTCCAGCTGAACTCGCGCTGAACGTTTACCGCAGAACCGATACGGAAGATCATGCGCTTCACCCGAATCACCCGTCTCTTCTCGAGAAGATTGGTGAGGATAAACGGTTGCTCTTGCTGAAAGAAAAGCTATTGCCCGGTGGCATGCCAGTATCAACAGACCAACTGAACGCAAAGTTCCCCTGTTGGAAAGACCTTGATGGTCGTGGTAAACAACTTCTACTTGAGAGCATCAAGACGAAGAACATGTTAGGCCGGCAACATTGTTCATACGCACTTCCTGCTTATCCGTTAGCAATGTTGGTCGAGTACGAGCTTCAAAAGTTATTAGCCGAGGTGGCGCGGCAAAGGCTGCTGAAGTATGGGTCGCTTGTATCGCTGGCAGTTAATCAGTACCTGCTTTCGTGGATACCTGATCCATCGGTACACGAATACAACCTTGCGGATGCCATCAGAATTCTTATGGCACTTCCCGAGTTAGATTTGTTCGATAGCATACGGAATAGGTTGCATGACAATCTGAAGGATATTAAAAACGTCAGAAACCGCGTTGCCCACTCGTACTTTCTAGAAAATATCCATTATGCGAACCTGTTCCAGAAGGTAAGAGACGTACTCGAGGCATTGCATTATATGCGAGCAGCGGTAATCGGAGACGCTCACTTACTATGGAGGTGAGTGCAAACCTCTTCCCCCTTTTTCCGGAGTACAATCGCCGTATTTTGCGGGAGTTGTGCAATCACCTCTACGGATAACCCTTTCAAAAAGACAGTGACACATTACTTGGTGAGCTGAGCCAGCCGGGCTCTCGCCCTGTTCCACACAGTGACAAAGTCTGCAAACAGGCACTCAATTTCCAAGCCGTGATTGCACATGTTATCACCCAGTTAGGTAATCGGCGGGTGTAGGCAGGCAATTTGCGCTTCTCAAATATCCCCCGTCCGATTGCCGAACAACATCTGTGCCTGTCCGTCCTGGATGCGGAATACCATGTTGCCGCCGGCTTCCCACCACCAGAAGCCGGTGATCACTTCCAGACGGCCATCGCCGTCGACATCCAGCACGCCGGCGATATGGTAGGCGCTGGGGAACCATGTGCCCTTCTCCACCGCGGGGTAGAATTCGCCATTGAGCAGGATGATCTGCTCCCCCCGCTGCACGGCCACGAAGGAATAATCGCCGGAGGTGATGCCTTCGCCGGTGTAGTCCGGATTGAGGGTAGTGGCGCTGATCAGCAGTTCCTCTCGGCCATCCCCGTCGAGATCGATACGCATGGCCTGGGTGATATGGGGAGTCACGTTGGGCAGGCCATGGCGGCGCAGCACCGCCCGGGCGAGCCGCCGCACTTGCGGGGCGTGCAGGCTGACCATGTGCGGCAGCCGCGGCATGGCGTGCCAGTCGGCGTGCAGGCCCAGCACATCTTCTTGCTTGCCCAGTTCCGGCGCCGGATGCACTTCGAGGAAACGCCCGGTCGCCCCAGAGTCCGTGATCGACGGTCGTGATCCGCGGGCCTGCCACAGGAAACCCGGTAGTTTGTAGAGGCGATAGTTCTCACCGCCGCGCAGATATTCGGCCATCGCTTCATAGCCAAGATAATGCCCCTGCGCGCTGCCGCCGACCAGTGAGGCGCCCCAATGGTCCACATGAATCAACGGGTAATTGCCGGGGCGTGGTGCGCCTGGCGATTCCGCCTGCACGGATAGCGCCAGGTACTTCCCTGTCTTGAGCCGGCCGAGGGTAACATGTTGCTCGCCGTACCGATGTATCGCCACCCCGAAGCGCCCGGCAAATTCATTCGCATCAACATAGGTGATTCCGTGTCGGCGCTGCAGTTCTGGGCCGGGGAGGGAATTCACGGGCAGGGTGGAGAAGGTGGCATCGGTGCCATATGGTGTCAACTGTGTCTGGGCGCCAAGCGCAATGGTGACGGTTTGGGTGGCGGGATGCGCGAGCACCGTGCCCCCCAGCCCTTCCACCACCTGGCGCAGCGGGAGCAGCAGGTTCCCATCCGCCAGGATGGCCGGGGTGGCAATGGCGCGCATCCGTGGGGCCGCCTGCCACCAGGCCAGGAAGTCGGTGCAATCGAGCGGCTCATCCAGGGCGCCGCGCGCGAGGGAAACCTCCGGCACCACTTCCTGCATTCCGCTGCCGTCGGCACGTATCAGCCAGAGGCTGGCATGCTGCTGGGCGTCCACGCGTACGAAGAGGAGCTGTGCGCCATCGGCGGACCACTGCGGGCACTCATCGCGGTAGGCATCATCGCTGGTCAGGGTGATCAATTTGTTCGTCGCAAGCTGCACCAGGTACAGATGGCGCTGCTGGGCAGGTGCGCCGGACATTCCCGCTGTGGCCACAAACGCAATCGATTGACCATCAGGTGACCAGGCGGGCGACCAGGCGGTGCCGCGCGTGCGATGCAGCCCGTTGCGAAAGCCGTTGGCGAGCGAGACGAGTGCCAGAGATTTGCGCGTCGTACTCTCGCGCCCCTCGCCCTCGGCCATCACGATACTTGTGCTATCTGGCGAGATCGTAAAGGCGCCGGGACGATCGAGCAGGGCGTGAGAGAGCGTGCGTGCCTTGCCGCCGGTCGCCGGGATGGCGAGCAGCGGTACCCCGTCGGCCAGGATGGAAGCGGAATAGCCGTTGTCCTGGAAGGCGAGCAGTAGGCGACCATCCGGCGACCAGGCTGCCAGCAATGGGCGGTAGCTGTTAGTGCCGGCGTCAAAGAGACGTTGTGCGTGTGTGCCATCGGCGTTGATGCGCCAGATAGTGCCGTGCAGTGATGGGTCTTTTTGTGCCGCGCTTGCCCAGCGTACCTGTTCAACGGTATAGGCCAGCGCCTGGCCATCAGGACTCCAGATGAAGCTCACCAGGGCCTCCTCGTTCACCCCGGGCGTATAGCTGCCGTCCGACGCCCCCGCCTGCCGCATGCCCGGCAGCAGTGTGCGCTCCCGCCATTCCCCCGCGCGCTGCAGGAACAGGCCGCCGCCTATTTTCGTGTAGGCCAGCACGTCTGCAGTGGGCGCCCAGGCAGCCTGCTGGACATCATCCGGCAGCGCCCGGTCGCTGTCTGTACTACCGGCTTGCGATATGAGATGAAATTTGCTGTCCTGCTGATACAACAACCAGGCGCCGGAGGGCGACCAGCGGGGAGCATGCGCCGCCGCGCCCGCAACGAACTGCCGTGCCGCCCCATGCGGCAGCGCTTGTACCGATAGCGCCTCGTGCTGACGGTAGGCCAGCACTCCCATTGGCGCCTGCTCCGGCGCAGCAGCAACCGCGAGATGGAGGAAGAAGAGCAGTGCCGGCAGGCACCAGGTATATACACCAGCAGACGTAGACATGGGCGTTCACGGCTTTCCTTTGCAGAGATATTCAGAGTGTATCACTGCCTGATGGCGTGGCATTTACGCGGGTATTACAAAACGATGAATTATCATTGGCCAATAGCCCTTCACTGCCGGACGGTCGCCTTCCAGCGCTCATGGCCCAATCTATCAAATAAAGGATATTCACTTGCCGGGCCGAAGTAACAGGCTATGACCAGCATATTACCTGGCGGTTCTCTCGCTCAGTACCCGATTCTCATCACCGGTCCCTGGCAGGTGCAGGTTACGTCTACCACGTTATCCGTTACCCCTTCGCCGATGATCACCGTCACCGCCGAACGGTATGACGCGCTGCCGGTGTTCAATCCCGAAGTAGCCGGATGGGGCAGAGGCGCGCGGTTGCGCGGGGTGGAGACGCAGGAGACTACCAACCGGCACGCCCTGGAACCCGGCAGCGTGGTGGTCACCGCGGCGGATGGCAGCACCGTCTATACCCGTGACGTTGACTACGCGCTCGACGAGGAGTGGGCCACCGTGGGGCGGCTTGCCGGTGGGCGGATTGCGGACGGCCAGCCTGTCGCCATCAGCTATCGGCATGGCCTGGGTCGCATCGATACGGTGTTCATGGATGGGGATGGGCAGGTGGGCATCCGCGAAGGTGTGCCGCACATCAGCGTCCCACAACCACCGGCGATGGGCGAGAACGACACGGCGCTTGCGAATATCTGGGTCCCCGCGCGCCTGGGGCAGTTGACCGAGGACCAGCTCTTCCCGCTGCTGGAGACGGCCTACCCTGAGCCGCCGATGCCGGTCCCCTCGGTCGCCGAAGAACGCTTGCCGGCGACGATGCGCAAGCTGCGCGATGGCCTGCCGCTTCGCATCCTCGCCTGGGGCGACAGCGTCACCGAAGCCGTCTACCTGCCCGCGCAGGCTGACCGCTGGCAGGTACAGTTCGTCGACCGTTTACGCGCCCGCTTCCCGCACGCCAATATTGAACTCATCAGCCTGGGGTGGGGTGGGCGGACGACCGCCTGTTTCCTGAACGAACCGCCGGGCAGCGCCTATAACTATGCGGAACAGGTGCTCGGCAGCACGCCCGACCTGATCATCTCCGAATTCGTCAACGACGCCGGCCTCTCCCCGGAGCAGGTGGAGGAGCGTTATGGCAAGCTGCTGGCGGACTTCCGGCAGATCGGCGCGGAGTGGATCATCCTCACCCCGCATTACGTCCGCCCGGATTGGATGGGGTTGTCCCGTGAACGCGACATCGACGATGACCCGCGCCCCTATGTGGCCGGACTGCGCCGGTTCGCCGCCGCCCACCATGTCGCGCTGGCCGACGCCGCGCTGCGCTGGGGTCGCCTGTGGCGGCAGGGCATCCCCTATACCACGTTGATGCTCAACGCGATCAACCACCCTGATGCCCGTGGGCTGAAGCTCTTTGCCGACAGCCTGCTGGCGCTGTTTCCGGAGGAATGACACGCGGCGGGCGGTTACTCCAGCAATCGCCTGATCAATGTCCAGCCCTCATCGACCACCAGCGATGATTCCTGGCCGATGGTCTCGTCCATGCGGTCGGCGCTGTCGGCGGAGATGCCGGTGCCGCAGAGCGTGAAGGGCACGGGGTTGCCGACGTGGGTGCGGATGGCCAGTGGGGTGAAGTGATCGGGCAATATCAGGATGCGCGCGGCATCATACCCCTGCGCCGCCTCCCACACCGGGCCGATGATCTCGCGGTCCGTCAGCTCGATGGCGCGGATTTTCCCTTCGAGGTCGCCCTGGTGCCCGCACTCGTCCGGCGCTTCGACGTGGATGAAGACGAAGTCCACCTCCGCCAGCGCCGCGCGTGCCGCGGCAGCTTTCCCGGCCCAGTTGGTATCGATGCGTCCGGTGGCGCCTGGCACGGCCGGCGCGCGCAAGCCCGCAAGCCGGGCAATGCCGCGAATGAGATCGACCGCGGTGATCACCGCCCCGGTGACGCCATGCTCGACGGAGAAGAGCGGCAGACGCGGCGCATACCCCTGCCCCCACAGCCAGATCATGTTCGCCGGGTTCTTGCCGGCGTCGACGCGGCGGCGATTGATCTCCTGCTTGCTCAAAATCTCGTAGGAATCCCACATGAGCTGGTGCAGGGTCTCCTCGTTATCCCCATGCGGCAGGTGCGGGATGATCGGCTTGCCCATGATATCGTGGGGTGGGGTGGTGCCGACATCTACTGAGCCGTCCTGCCAGACCATCAGGTTGCGGTAGCTCACGCCGGGGTAGAAGCGCCGGTGCGGTGCGCCCAATTTATCACTGATCACGGAGATGAGTTCTGCGCCTTCCGCGGAGGTGATTTCGCCGGCACTGTAGTCGACCACGTGCTCGCCGTCGGTGGTGATGAGGTTGCAGCGGAAGGCCACGTCGCGCGGACCGAGGTCGATCCCCTGCGCGGCAGCTTCCAACGGGGCGCGCCCGGTGTAATAGCGCGCGGGGTCATAGCCCATGATGGAGAGCGCGGCCACATCGCTGCCCGGCGGCATCCCCGCCGGGATGGTCTGCACCCGCCCCACCTGCCCCCGGCGCGCGATGGCATCCAGATTCGGTGTACGCGCCGTCATCAACGGCGTGCGGCCATCCAGCTCAGCAATCGGTTCATCCGCCATGCCATCCGGCACAATCAACACATACTTCATGCGCGCTCTCACTCCCGGTCAGAATAAGCGTAGTATCGTATTGTAGCTGCTTCGGCGGCGAAGGGCAACATGGGATGGATTCAGGATGCAGGATTCAGGATTCAGGATTCAGGATTCATGGCTAAACTTACTACCACTACATAGTCTTCTTTGCGTCTTTGCGTGAAATCAACCCAATAGAGTAGTGTTTCACGCAAAGACGCAAAGACGCAAAGGCGGAAAGATCATACTGACGGTTGCGTTTCTGGCCTTGAATCCTGCATCTTAAATCCTGAATCCATCCTGACGACCATAGCATCCGGCAGTTCTCCGACGATGCTCGGGTCGTGGGTGGCGAGGATGATTTGGGCGTGGTGGCTCAATTGGGTCAGCATGGCCAGAGCTTCCGTGCGGCGTTCGGCGTCGAAGTGCAGCAGGGGGTCGTCGAGCAGGAAGATGGGGGAGCCGTTGACGCCGGCGATCACCTGGCCCAGGGCCAGGCGCACGGCGAGGACGAACTGATCGGCGGTGCCGCGGCTGAGCTGATCGGGCGGGACCGGTATGCCGTTAGCGTCCAGCGGGTGTACCTGGAAGCTCTTCGCATCGCCTTCGACACATACGTGCGCGTAGCGCCCGCCGGTCATCGTGGCGAAGAGCGGGCTGATGCAGGCAGCCAATGGTTCGGCGAACGATTCGTGCGCCTGTTGTCCGGCTTCCAGCAGCAGTTCGCGTGCCAGCAGCAGGCGCTGCTCTTCCTCCCGCGCGCGGGCTTCCTCGTGCTGCCAGTAAGCCACGCCATCTTCCAGATCGATGAGATCACGCTCCGCCTCCTCCAGCACCGCCGCCTCGCGCCCAAGGTTGCGCTCTTTTTCTTTCAAGTCGGGTAGGGCGGCCTGCAGGTTCCGGCGTTCCGAATCCAGGCGATGGGCGTCTTCCATCGAGAGCGGGGTGCCGGGGATTTGCCGGATGGTCTCTTCGCTGGCCGCGATGTCCATTGCCAGTTGCTGCCTTCGTTCCTGCAGTTGCGCCCCGTCGCTCACCGCGGTCAGCGCCAGCGTGGTGGCATCCAGCTCGCGCCGGTACCGCTCGGCGGCTTCCAAGCGTTGGAAGGCTTCCTCCAGCGTCTGCACGCGCAGGTCATGGCACATCGTGATGACGCCGCGCGTGTGCCGGGTCGTCTGTAGCACCATCGGGATGCCGGCCACGCCCCCCAGCAGGGCGCCGCAGAGGCTGGCCGGATGGTGAGTGAAGGTAAAGAGCAGGCCGGTGGCGAGCAGGCCGAGGGCGATCAGTGTCCAGCCGAGTTTCGCGGAGATGCCGGGACCCTGTTGCAGCACCGACAACCGGGTGCGCAGCGTCGCCGGATCGGCAAAGAGCGGCGGCAGGTGGTCGAGCAATTCCTGCATCCGCGCGCGATCGGTGCCGAGGCGCTCCACGCGCTCGCGCTCACCCTCCACCGCCGACCACGCCGTGCGCAGTTCTGCCAGGCGGGCCAGCAGATCACGCCGCCGCCGATCTTCTTCCAGCATGCCGGCGATGAGCGCGATGCGCGTCTCGCCGTCGGCAATCTGCTGCTGTAATTGCGCCAGGATCCCGCGTGCATCCGTCAACCGCCGTTGCTGCCGGCGCGCCTCGTGCAAACGCGCCTCCCAGTCACGCCGCGCCTCTTCCGCACGCTTCAACGCCCCCCAGTTCTGCGATAGCGCGGGCTGTGACACGCCCTTGCGTAGTTGGGAGAGCCGTTCATCTATCCGCGATACTGCCGCTGTTACCGCCACTTCCGTCCCGCTCACTACACGCTCCAGCCGCTCGCGGAGCCCGCTGAAGTTGTCAAGCGGGGTGAGATCGGCCTGGGTGAGGCAATAGACGCGGTAGAAGATGCGGTCGTCCGCTGTGCCCAGCGCCGCGCTCAGCCGTTTTTTGACTTCACTCGCTTCCTGCGTGACTAATAGTTCGGAACCGTCGTCGCACAGGCGATGCAGGTGCACTGCGCGCGTGCCGCTCTCATCGAAACGGCGCATCAGGCGATAGCGCTCTCCCTCCGCTTCGAACTCCAGCGCTGCGGCGAACGGGGGGCCATCCCACGGCACGAAATCGGGGAAGTTACTGCGTTGGGTGGGCTTGCCCATCAGCACCTGCGACAGGCAGTGCAGCACGGTGGACTTGCCGGCTTCATTCGGCCCCAGCAGCACGGTGATCCCATCGCCGAGGTCAACGGTCACCTCGCGCAATCCACCGAAACCGGAGATATGCAGGCGGTGCAGGCGCATCAGAGCTTGCCCTCCAGCGCCAGTGCCGCATAGCGCAAGGCAGTATCCAGGCGCGCGCGCCCCGGATCGCCCGCAGGAAGCTTATCTGCGCGCCGCCGGGCGATTTCGTGCAGCGTGCCAAGGATGCCGCCGGACAGGGGCAAGTCCGCAGCCAGGTGGAGCTCCCGGGTCACCAGCTCGATGCCGAAGCAGTGGGCGGATAACTCTGCCTGCAACGCGGGGAGATCGAGCGACTCCGTCGCGGGGAGCACCCCGGAGAGCTTCAGGGTGAGCAGGTCATCCACCGCGGCTGCTGCCAGCGTGCGATCCCAAATCTCTGCCGCCGTGAGCCCGTTGACCTCCAGCGTGACCAGCCGGTGGCGGCGCGTCGCGAGTTGCAACGGCTCCACGGTGGTCGCACCATCGAGCGCCACGCGCAACACGGCAGGCGCGGTGATCTCCGCCTCCAGCGGCTCCGGCGCCCCGGCATACCAGCCGACCGGCGACCGACTCACCTGCACCGCGCGATGGTGATGGCCCAGCGCAAGGTAGCCGCAGGTGGGGATGGCCGCCGGGGTGAAAGGGTAATACCCCGCATCCTCGGCTAATCCCGGACCGAGGCAGGCGGCGTGCAACAGCAACAGGGCATCGTCACTGCAGCCGGGGAAAGCCGTCCACGGGCTGCAGTGCGCCTCACCGCGCGTATAGCCGAACGCCCACACCTCCGCATTCGCTACCTGCAGGCGCTGCCATCCCGGCGTGGAGGCGACCAGCACATTCGTCGGCCAGCGCGTATCCAGGTAGGGACTGCCGGCATCCAGCGGGTCATGGTTGCCGGGGATGAGCGCCACCGGCACGCTGGCCTCCGCCAGTGTCCGGCGCACCGAGGCGAGCAACGGCGTCGGTGGGGTGGGGTGGTCGAACAGGTCGCCGGCGATGCAGAGCAGGTCCACGCGTAGTTCGCGCGCCTTGCGGCACACGCGCGCCAGCGTGGCCAGCAAATCGGCACGCCGCTGCCCGGCACGCTCCGGCGGCAACTCGCTGAATGATTTCCCCAGGTGGAGATCGGCGGTATGCAGAAGAGTGAAAGCCATCCGACTTTATTATACCCACGGATATGCAGGTTAAGAGCGTCAGGATTCACGCCCTTTTTACGACGTGTCAGGACTTACACCCATTGCGGTGGAGCGATCATGCCTTTCATGCTCATACTCTTACTCTAACTCATACTCATGCTCAGAAAGGGATTCGAAGTGCGTTATTCAGCATGAGTATGAGCATGAGTAAGAGTATGAGCATGAAAGGCTTGATGCCATTACCCTCCATACACCTTATCAATCTCCTCCCGCGCAATCTCAATCCAGCGGGCATAACGCCACGGCTGGCCGCAGTCGGTCATGATATCCTTCATGATGAATTCGACGTTCAGGCCTTTGCTGGCGAGCAGTGTGTCGCGCAGGTCGGTGCGGATAGCGTCTTCGTCCCATTGCTCGGTGCTGATGAGTGTGGGGTTGGGTTTGCGGCTGTAGATATACCCCTTGCCCAGGTTCTCGGCCATCACATGTATATTGGACCACGGGGAGACGGAGACGCGACGCAGGTTGGGGATTTGCTTGATGATGTGCCAGCGCGTATCCAGCGGCTCGCAACAGCCGTAGCAGGCGAGGCCGAAGCGGGAGATGATCGGCAGTTGATACTGGAAGACGAACTCCTCGAAGAGCTCCGGCGAAACGCCCACCGTTTCCTGCGATTCGGAGAGCGCCCAGCAATCCTTCAATCGCGCCGGCTGGCCAGGGACAAAATCCGGCTGCGGCAGCAGGTCGGTGTAAAAATTCCCGCCGGCGCCCATCATGCCATCGCCGTTGTTCGGCTGTAATAATCCCTCCTGCTCATACCAGTCGAGCATAGCCTGGTGATCGTCGCGCAGGAAGGCCATCAGCGCGTGCAGGTGTTCCGGTTCGTCATACATGCCGATGAGGAAGCGCTCCAGTCCGATGAGATCGACGGCATCGATGGTCAGGCCCATCGTCCACTGGTACCAGATGCCGCGATGCACCACCGGCAGCACGCCGGCGAAGACATCCTCCAGCAACGCGCGCTCCGCCTGGAAGAATGCGCGGTCGTAGGTGTGACGGCGAAAATGGAGTTTCTCCAGGTCAGCGGGGAGGTCTTTCAACGGCGGATCCCAGATCATGCTGCCGTGCCCCTGCCCGTCGTTGCCCCAGGATTTCGTGGATTGCACGCCATAATCGCTGGCAATGGTGAAACCACGATGCTCAAAGCGCGGGTTGATCACGATATCGTCACCGATGACTTCGTGGTTCCAGAGCTTCTCGCGCAGTTGCCGTTCGATGCCCTTCGCCCATGCACCCTCGCACGCGAGTTTCTCCGGCGCAAACTCCGCATCGATCAGGTGTCCCCCCGGCCAGAGCAGCACCATGGGGCGCTCGGCCTCCAGCCGGTTCAGCTTGATGCTGAGCCGCCGCCGTTCATCCATCACGGCACTGCTGCCCACCTCCGCAATCCGCGCGCCAATTTCGCGCAAGATGGTTCGGTCATGTGTACTTATCGCGAGGGTTGCTAATGTCATCACAGCTGATCTCCTGTGGAATAGGCTGCTATATTTTTTCTATATGCATATGCTGTTCCCTGCTTACAGGCATTTGTTGCAGACGCACCTGATTGACAATTCATGCTCATGCTCTACTGAGATGCTCACAATTAGCTTAGATAAATATTCGAGATGCCGGTATGGATTTTGACTCTGGCCTGGAGCGCGAACCTCCTGGTGAGCAGATTGTCGTTCTGCCACCACTTCTAAAATCTGCTCACCAGGAGGTTCGCGCTCCAGGGCAGGGCAAATGCGGTGCCTGACGGTAACCTTATCTTGTTGAGTTAGCAAAGAGCAGATCAGTAGAAGGATTCGAGTAACCGCCGTTGAGCATGAGTAAGAGCATGAGCATGAGCATGAGTGTTTATCCCCATGCCTCCGGCGGAGCGGCATGGATGTATGTATGCATTTCGCGTGGTTCACTGAGATTACTCGTGAGCAGATACGCAAAGAAGAGGAAGATGGAGGCGATGAGAAAAAGCCCCATATAGCCTAACGAGTGCAGCAGCAGACCCCCGACCATCGGCAGGACGATGGCGGTGAGATTCAGCGAGTTGGCGACGGCGATGTAGGCAGGACGATCATGCGCGGGGGCGATGTCCAACAGGTAATTCGTTAAGCCCATCCATGTGCCCCCCTGCAGACCGCCGAAGCCAAAAAAGGTGGGGGCGAAGGCGACATATACCAACCATACCGGCGCCACCTGCGCGGTGAACCCGGCGATAATAGCCAAAAATGGCACCAGGGTGTGGATGATGGCCAGCACGTGCAGCAGCAGGCGATTGCCGTAGACATCGCCGATATGCCCGAGCAGGGCGTTCCCCACAATCATGCCGGCGGTCTGAATGGCGAGAAAAATGCCGATCCCCACCGAATCATCGCCGGAGGTGATATGCAGGCGTTGCCGCAGCAACTCCGAGGCATACAGGATATAAAACGGTGCAGGCAGCAGAGCAAACCCAAATAAGCCTTGCAGGATGATTAGTTGGCGGAACTGCTTGAAGGAACGCAGCAGGTTGGGGATATCCTTGATGAGGGCTATCGTCGAGTAGCGCTCTTCCTCTGGCGGGCTATGGGGCTCGCGAAGGACGGCAATGGAAATGGTGGAGATCGAGATGACGAAAAAGGCGATGAGAAAGAGCACGCCATACCCTACCGGAAATCGATAGTGGTGCAAAATCAGGCGCACCAGCAAGCCCACCCCGATTCCCAACACGCCCCCGATGATATACATGGTCGCGAAGAGTCGCCCGCGGCGGGTGGAAGGGATGGTCTTACCGAGCATATCTACCCAGGGGACAATGGAGAAGCCTTCGCTCACCCAGAAGGCGAGAAAAGCCAGCATAATTGCCGGGATGACGACAGAAGGCGAGGTGATGCCCAGCAACAACACGATGCCGGGCCAGAGCAGCGCCAGGCGGCCCGGGATGACGGCGCGAAAGAAAAACGGCTTGCGCGGTTTTCCGCCAACCATACTGGCGGCGATGAGCTGTGGCCAGCCTTGCCCGAGATAGCGGATGCTAATGATCAGTCCGGCGAGAAACGGCGAGTGCGTCAGCGCCTGAATCAGCACCGGCAGCACGGTGGTGCTATCGATGAACGTGGTGGCGCAGATCCACGAGGACGTTTCGGTGACCCAGAACCTGAAATTCCAGCGATAATGTTGTTGAGCGTACGATACCGTCATGGCGCATGTACAGCAGCAGGAACGGGTGGCGACTGTTGCTGTGACAATGCGGCATGTGGGGCTGTGGTGGGTGGGATGAGCTGAAGGTCCTGGTAGACGCGTTCGACCCGCAGTTGAAAATCCTCTTCGTCGGTCAGCATCTCACTGCGCAGAATGGTTTTCTGCTGCAGATCGACGATGAGAAACAGCTTGGCTCGCTTATCCGGGTAGGTGAGTGCAATTTTGACCTGGCGTCCGGCCGCGGCTCCGGGCATGGCGTCCAGCGAAAGGAAGTCGAGCGCCGGGATGATCAGGCTCTCCCCCAGCATCAGGCGCGCCACGGGATCATCCTGGATCTCCGGGACCAACTCCGTGGTTATCTTGCCCTCGATCGGGCGCTTTTCCTCCTGGCGTTGTGGCGCGGTCACAATGAGGTTGCCCTCGCTGGTGGTCATGGTCAGCACGGATTTCGTCCCGGTGGTCGCCGAGATCTGCAGGCGATCCGGGTGGGAAAAGTCGTAAGTCCATGTCACATCCGGCGGATTCTTCCCCGGTGCTTTCTGGTCGAGCAATACGGTGTGCTGCACCGCGGTCAGTCTCACCTGGCGGGCGGACTGATAGGTATGGCCCACTTCGGTCAATACCCGAATTACCTGCTGCTCCCCCGCGGTGAAGATGCGCGGCGGGATGGTATAGCGCACCGTACGTTCGAGGCGGATGTGGCAATTTTTCTCCTGCGGGGTGATGGTCACCATGCGTAGATTGTCTTTACTGCCGGCGGCCAGCGTGACCTCGCCGTTTTCTTTATTCGTGCTCTGCACGACTGCTTTGCCCAGTGCGGCACAGTAGAATTGGGTGACGGCAGCCAGGGGGGCGGTGGTGGCGAGGCGCATGCGTGCATATTGCAGGAGATCACGGCGTTTGCGGTCGCGCACGCGGTAGGCGAACGATTCCAGCGTCAGGCTATCGTGCAACACCGGCATTCCCACATCAACAGCCTGTGCGGGCGTGCGGTGCCATAATAAAAAGATGCCATCCGAGGTGACGACCGTCTCCTGTGTCACCCCCGGTTTTGCCGATGACGGTGTGGCCGTGCCTTCCGCGAGCCCCGCCCGGCAGATCAGCATGGCGCATGCCAGCAGGACGAGATAGCGCAATGCAGAAATTTCCGCATGTGAATGCATAGCATATCTGATTCGCCCTGGCACCTGATACATCCTTCCCGGCATCCGGTGCAAGGTCTGGCAGCGTTGCGCCAAATACTGCCGGCCGGTGATGCCGCTTTCCCAGCATACCCGGCAGGATGCAGGATGTACCGTGGAAATGCGATAACATTGCGAGAACAAGTTGACATCCGGTGAGTGACTTTGGTAGTGTGAATACTACCTTCTTAGTGTTAAGGTCTGTTGACCATGATCAATCGAAAAGCCGAGCGATGGACAGGCCGGCTGGGCGTTATTTTAGCCGTTGCCGGCAGCGCCATCGGCCTGAGCAGCTTTCTCCGCTTCCCGACCGAGGCGGCGCGCTATGGTGGCGGTACCTTCATGATACCGTACCTGTGTGCCCTCATCTGTTGCGGCATCCCGCTGGTCTGGATGGAATGGGCCTTCGGGCGCTACGGCGGCATCTGGGGGCGGCACAATCTGCCGGGAATTTTCGATGCGGTGACCCGCCGCCCCTGGGGAAAATATCTGGGCGTGCTTGGCCTGTATGCGCCGTTCATTATCATCGTCTACTACCTGTATGTCGAATCCTGGACATTGGGCTATACATTCTACTCGGCCATCGGGAAATTCACCTATAAATCCGCGCTGCCGGATACCACGTATCTGTTCAACCACTATCTCGGCATCGGCGGGCAGGTTATTTCGCTGCCGATTATCGGGTTGGTGTTTCTGCTGATCACGCTGGCGCTCAATTTCTATATTCTCAATCGCGGCGAGGCGGGCATCGACAAGTTCACCACGTATGCGATGCCGGTCTTCTGTCTCTTCTCCGTAGGATTGATGGTCTACCTCTTCCTGACGCGCTCGTTTCACGGCGTCAGCATCTGGCGGGGCTTGGACTACGCGTGGAAGCCCGACCTGCACGCGCTGGCTGATCCGGCTATCTGGCTCTCTGCCACCGGGCAGGTGCTCTTCACCCTCAGCCTGGGGCTGGGGGCGGTGATCACCTACACGAGTTTCCTGCGCAAAGATGACGATGTCGCCTTATCCGGCTTGACCTCCCTCTCGATCAATGAATTGGTGGAGATCGTGCTGGCCGGGACGCTGGTGTTGCCGATGGCCATCATCTTTTTCGGCCCGCATGCCACCACGGCGACCGCGCAGCAGCACGCATTTTCGCTGGGCTTTATGACCCTCCCCATCATCTTCGGACAACTGCCGCACGGCGATCTTCTCGGCGCGCTCTGGTTTTTGTTACTCTTTTTCTCCGGCCTCACCGCATCGGTATCGCTGATGAAGCCGATTGTCGCCTTCTTCGAGGATGAGTTGCACTGGACGCGCGCGAAAACATCCTGGATCCTGCTGGTCGTCACCATCGCCTATCTGGCGCCGGTAGTCCTGCTGCAGAAGTACGGATTCCTCGATGAGATGGATTTCTGGGCGGTGAATATTGTGCTGCTGGTGGGGGCGCTGGTAGAGACGGTCATCTTCATCGCCGTGCTGGGGATGGCCCGTGGCTGGGAGGGGATTACCACCGGCGCGCGCATGCACGTGCCTGTCATCTTCAAATACATCCTGTATATCACGCCGATCTTCCTGCTGGGGACGTTGGCATGGTGGGCGTGGATGCACGCCCTGCCGAAGCTGATGTTGACCGATCTGCCCGCCACCATCGCGAAAGCCGATCTCCCCTATCGCATGATCGTTACCATCGCCTCGCGCGTGACCATGGGGTTGTTCCTGTTGTTGATGCTGCTGGCGATCCGGTTTGCCGCGGCGCGTGCCCGCGCCCGCGCCACGGAGTTATCCTTGCCCACTCCCACTGACGAGGAGGTATCGAGCGATGTCTCGTGAAGCGATCATTTTAATGTCCATCGCCTGGACGGCCATCTTCGCTCTGACGCTCTTTTGCCTCTGGCGGCTGGAGCGGAAGTAGGTGCTCGCGTTCTCCCTCACCCCCGACCCCTCTCCCAGAGGTAGAGGGGAGAATAGATATTGATGTTGAGAACCCGGCTTTTCAATGTGAGACATGCCTCCCCCCTCTACCCCTGGGAGAGGGGCCGGGGGTGAGGGAGACTGTAATCTTCTTGGCAGAAAGCCGCAACATTTCATCACCCGCGCAAAAAGGAAATGCCCCGCTACGCAGAAATTGATATTCAACTGGCAAAGCCGGCGCTCGTTCCAGGGCAGAGTCTTTGAGAAAAACCCTGAGAATCGAGCTTTGAAAATAAGAATAAGTGGGTAAACACTACCGTAACGAAATACAGCCCCGTTACCCAATATTCTTCCTCTCCCGTTGGGAGAGATTCACCAGTCACCAGTTGGAGGTCAGCGTACCACGATGTATTTGTTAGCAATACACCTACCGAATTTATTTCGGCCGGTGAAGAGCACGCCGATGTTTGTGCTGGCGATCGCACTCTCGGTGTTGGTCTTCGTCGGGATTATGGCGCTCCTGCATCAATTATCACCCCGCGGCAAAAAGTGGATAACCATCCTCTTCACCTTCGTCGCCGGGCTCTACTTCATGACCGAGTACTTCTGGCCCGTCCATCATATCAAGGACCCGGAAGGCAACTCGATCATGGGGAATTTCCTCACGAATTCGATTTCCCCGGTCAGCGAATACATCCAGCTTATCTTAATCTGGACCATCGGATTGGGCATTATCAGCTTATCGATTGTGCATGGGCAGCGCCTGTTGAAACGCATGCCGGGTTGGCATAACAGCCTGGCCTTCTTCCTGGCGATGATCAGCTTCATTGTGATCGGCTATATCAGTCATCTCGGCAAGGTGCCTGCGGTCGGAGCGCACAAAGACTTTTTACTTGGAACAGTCATCACCTACAAAACGCTGTATGGATTTTTGGTCAACCTGGACTCGACCATGTTCGCACTGCTGGCCTTCTATATCGCTTCGGCAGCGTACCGCGCATTCCGCGTGCGCACTGTTGAGGCGGGCTTATTGATGGTTTCCGCGCTGATTGTGATGCTGGGGCTGGTCAGTTTCGGGGTGTGGCTCACCAGCGGCATTCCCGCCGATTCCGCCTGGGCATTCTTCCGATTCGAGCGCCTGTATTCCTGGCTGATGAACTGGTTCAACATGCCGGTGCAGCGCGCGGTCGCGATTGGCGTCGCGGTGGGCGGGTTGGCCATGGCCATGCGTATCTGGCTCAGTCTTGAGCGCGGCTCCTTCTTCTCACAGGAGAAGTAACAATGGAAAAATTCCTTCGACAGTTGCAATCACTTGACCGACGGTGGATTTACCTGGTGTTGTCAATCGTGTTGATCATCACCCTGATCAAGAGTTATCCGGATAAGCCGATCGTGCTTCCGTCGGTGCAACATTTTTATGATGCGGTCGATCAGGCTCCGGCTGGCCCCGGGCAAGGCAAGATCATTCTTGTCAATACCCTGTTTGCCGCCGGCACCATTGCGGAGAACGGCACGCAAATGCGCTCGCTGGTCCGGCATCTCATGCTCACGCATAAACGCTTCGCGACGATTTCTGTCGGGGAGCCGCAAGGGGCGACCTACGGACCCGCCATCGCCGGCGATCTCGCCAAACAATACGGGTATGAGTATGGGAAAGATTGGATCGATTTTGGCTACCAGTTCAACACGCTGGCCTTTTTCATGTCCTTCCCACGGGACATCCCCGGCCAGATCAAGACCGATGGTCAGGAAAACAAACCGATCACGAGCTTCCCGATCATGCAGGGGATCAGGAACATCAACGATGTAGCCATGCATGTGGAAATCACCGCATCTGCGAGCGTCTACGACTGGATGCAATACGTGCAGCCGAAGAGTAACCCTCGCCTGCCGATCGGGTATGCCTGCACCGGCGTCATGGCGGCCGATGCGTATCCGTACCTGGATTCCGGACAATTGATCGGGATGATGCCCGGGTTGAAAGGGGCGTCGGACTATGAAGCGCTGGTGGATAAATTGCAGACGCAAGAAGAGGCGGCTGGTCATGTGAAGCACCATTACGACCCTAATGCTATCACGAGTATCCCGGCATTTCCCCCGCCGGCGCGTAATTTGATGTATAGCCAGAGCGCCGCCCATATCGTCATTATTCTGTTTATCATATTCGGGAATGTCGGATTATTGCTCTCTCGCCGTCTGGCGAAGAAATCCGCCGCGAAGGAGGAAGCCTGATGACTGATATCACCCCTGACCAGCCTGCACGCCATCGCGATGGTGCGGATTCGACGATCTGGTCGGTCATGCTGCTCGTTTCGCTCGTTGCACTCGTCATCTTCGGCTTATATACCAAGGGGAACAGTACCTTCAACCTGGTGCTGGGAGTCGTCGCGACGCTGGCGATCTTCTCGATCCTGTATAAAGAAAATCCGGTCTTCCGCTTCTTCGAGCATATCTTCATCGGGTTGGCGGCAGGATACGGTGCGATCTTCGTCTGGGTGCAATACATTATGCCGAAGTGGTATATCCCGATGGTGCCGGCCACGATGTATCACAAGTCCGTGGATGTACAGGGAGGCGGGCAGTGGTGGCTGATCTTCGGCTTGCTGATCGGCTTGCTGTTCTTCACGGTCTACATCCCGAAACTCTCCTGGATGAACCGCTTCGTCCTGTTCGGGTTGATGGGCTATTCCGCGGGCGCGACGTTCCAGGGATTCATGGGTCTGATTGCACCGCAGTTGACCGCGTCATTCCGTCCGCCGATCAGCGGGTATGATCACCCGGCAGCCGGTGGCGCCGGTTTGAACGATATCCATATCGGACACCTGTATTTCCATACCTGGTGGCTCATTTCGATCATCGTGCTGATCTGCACCTTTGCGTATTTCTTCTTCTCGGTGGAGCATCGCTCGCGGCTCATTCGCCATCCGGCGGCCGCGGGGCGGTATTTCCTGATGATCAGTCTGGGGGCCATTTTCGGCACCACGGTGATGGGCCGCCTGTCACTGCTCATTGCACGGCTTGACTTCTTGCGGGTGGCCGCCGTCACGCTGTTCCACCACGGGCCGAAATAATTTCAGGAAGGCGAACAGAAACCGGGAGGGCGAACCTCCTGGTGAGCCAATGCATATAACTGCATCTATAGGCTCACCAGGAGGTTCGCCCTCCCGGTTTCATGTCACCCGAATATTACAATCGCGTCACGCGCGGTTGCCAGCCAAGACGCTCCAGGCAGTCCAGATAATCCTGCGGGGTCATCTCCTCCGGGCGCTTGCCGAGGAGGGCGACGATCACCCCTTCCATCACATTGGTGCCGAAAGAGCGCCCGCCGAGTTCCGGCGTGGTGCTCACCAGCATGGACACGCCGCGCTGGCGCATCAGCTCCACATCCTGGGCGGTGGTGGTGTTGGTGACGATGATTTTTCCATCCATGCGTGCCGGCATGTAGCGGCGGATGAAGAGGAAGTCCCCGGCGATGATGTCCGCCCAGTTGAAGTGCGCGTCGTATTTCGAGACAGTGACATCCTGCTTCTCGCCGGTGGGGTAGATCAAAGTGAACGGCAGGCGGGTGATGATCGGCAGCAGGGTGCGCGCCAGCACGCGCAAGCCTCCGAGGCTGTTGATGGCGATGGGGATGCCCAGCGCGAAGATCAGATCGCCGAAGCGGGTGATGGCGCCCAGTTCGGGCAGCACCTCCGCCATGCCAAAACGATCTACGCCGGAGACCAGCAGCACCTTCTTGCCGTGAAAGTCGATGGCGCCTTCTTCCTGCAACCGCAGCAGGGTTTGCCGCTCCAGCGTGTGTTTCAGGCCGGAGCCGTCCACCACCGGCGTCGTTTTCGCGGCCTGCGCCATGCGCAGCGCGTCGCGGATGACGTATTTCTTCCCGTCGGCGATGAGGTAGAGGTCGATGCCGCCCAGGCCAATGGCATCAATCGTGCCGTCCAACTCGCCAATCACGTCGATGGCACGCTGCATATCGCCATCAGTACCCCGGCGCTCGATCTGCACCGTCCGTCCGAGATACTCTACTGTCGCGACATGGTCGCGCTTCGACGACCCCAGACTCACGGAGACCACACGCAATGGCTTTGCTTCAATGGACATAATAGCGTGCTTCCTTCTCTATACTGACTGGATTGGTAATTGGGGATAAATGCAACCGTGTGCCGTACCGCACCGGTATAGGGTAGGGGAGTATGGGAGTATCAAACCGCGAATCGGTCAATTTACTCCCACACCCCCAAACGCCCACATTCCTAAACTACTCTTCCTCTTCCTCGTCTTCGTCATAATCCTCGAAGTCGACGACAGAGCTCAACAGGTATTCCCCGCCTTCGATATACTGGCGGCTGTATTCCTCCGGATCGTTCTTCATCAACGCGCCCATCTCATGCTCGCCATATTCATCGAAGGTCGCGATGGTGATGGCGAGGGCGGCTTTGCCGAACTCGGAGCACAATGCCTCATATTCTTCCGGCACTTCGATATCGTCTTCCTCAAGCAAGGCATCCGGGTCGATATGGTATTTTGCTTCCATCTCTTCGAACCGCGCCTCGTACTGCGTCTTGAAGAGTTCCTGGCTTTTTTCTCCGGCAATCGTATCAATCGCCCAGCCGATAAGGAAAAAGCTGGCAGCCGGCGGGATCGCCTTTTTATCGCGCAACTCTTTATAGAGCGCCAACCGCTCGGTGATCGGCGTGTCCGGCGTGAGTGCCGCGACTCGCTCTGCCCACTGTTCCCCTTCGACTTCGACACCCAACGCTTCGTCTATCGCATCGATGAGTTCATCCTCATCTTCAAATAGCCATTCCATTGCACATCTCCTTTCGGCATGATATGGTGTTGTTCAAGGCAAAGGCTTTCCCTCACCTCTGGTTGTGCACCGTTATCAATTCGCGGTCGCTCCGTCTAATCCCTCTATTTGCCCTATTCGTCCAATCCGTACGCTTCATCATCGCATGCATCGGGAGACATGTCGGCCAGCGCGACGGCGAGCGATTTGTCTTGCTCGACCCGGCGCAGCAGGGCGACCACATCGTCCCAACGGATCAACCGCATTACTTCTTCGCGGAAATGGGCAGCGCCGTAAAAGCCGCGCAGATACCAGCAGATATGCTTGCGCATCTCGCGCACCCCGACGCGGTGCCCTTTATCTTCGATGAGCAGGTTACCATGTTCAATGGCCATCTCCACGCGTTCGGAGAGCGAGGGGGCGGGTAATTGTTCGCCGGTCGCCAGGTAGTGCGCCACCTGGGTGAACAGCCAGGGGTTCCCCTGCGCGGCGCGCCCGATCATCACGGCGTCACAACCGGTCTCAGCATACAGGCGCACGGCATCCGCGCCGCTGCGGACATCGCCGTTGCCGATCACCGGGATGGAGACGGCCTCTTTCACCTGGCGGATGATGCTCCAATCGGCGCGGCCCGCGCTATGGTGGGCTTTGCCGGGACGCGGGTGCACGGTGACGGCCGCCAGGCCTTCTTCTTCCGCCAACTTCGCAATGTCAACGGCAGTGGGGCCATCGGGCGTCCAGTACGCGCGCATTTTCACGGTCACCGGCAAGTGCGTCGCGGCGCGCACCGCGCGAAAGGTCGCACGCACCAACTCGTAGTCGCGCATCATCGCCGCGCCGGCACCCAGTTTCGTCACTTTGGGCACGCCGCAGCCCATGTTGATATCGATGATATCCGGCCCATAGGGCGTGATCAATTCGGCGGCATGTGCCAGGTGCTCCGGCCACTGCCCGAAGATTTGCACCGTCACCGGATGCTCGCCGGGATCCATGCGCACCATCGCTTTGGTCCGCTCATTGTTATAGACCAGTGCGTTGCTGCTGATGAACTCGGACACCACCATCCCCGCGCCATGCCGGCGGCAGAGAATGCGGAAGCTGCGGTTCGTCACCCCGGCCATCGGGGCCAGCACCAGCGCGGGGGAAAACGTGATATGGGCAATGGTACAAGACGTTGGAAAAAGCATCTGTGTCATGAAAGTGGGAGTATTATAGCAAGATCGTAGGTGGAATGATAGGCGGGATGGATTTGGAATTCATGATCGGGTACGGCGCCTGATATCATCCGGACGATTCATGTCTTTCTATCGTCCGGATGATATGCGAGAGAATAACCTGGGTTAAGCTGTGTGTGTTAAGGGATGAACTTGCTCATCGAGCTTTTCGCCAAGGGCGGCTTGCGCGATCTCCAGGTCGTAATGCGCCTGAAGATTCATCCAGAATTCAGCTTCCATCCCGAAGTAGCGTGCCAGCCTGAGCGCGGTCTCCGCGGTGATGGCACGGCGCCCGCGTACGATCTCGTTAATGCGGCGTGGAGTGACGCTAATATCTCTGGCGACGCGATACTGGCTGATTCTCATGGGTTCAAGGAATTCCGTTAATAGCACTTCGCCCGGATGGATCGGTGGAAAATCACGATTGGCCATGGTTTCACCTCATGCATGATAATCAACAATTTCGACATCATATGCGTCACTGCCGCACCAGATGAAGCATATCCGCCATTGATCGTTGATTCTGATACTGTGCTGCCCCTCTCGATCTCCGTGCAGTGCCTCCAGATGATTGGCGGGAGGAATTCGCAGGGTATCAAGCTGTGTAGCAGCATGCAGCATATTGAGCTTGATGGCAGCTTTCCGCTGAATAGTGTGGGGTAGCTTCGCGGAAAACCTACCGGTAAAGATCTTCTCGGCCTCTTTGCCTTTGAAGCTCTTAATCATGCGGTTAATATTATCCTGACGAGATAATATCGTCAAGAGATATGCCGGTTGAAATCGAATAGCAAGATAACCGGAGTGTAAGACAGGAATTCGGTCACGCCCAGCGAATTTAATATAGTTGGCATGTCTGAACGAACCATCATAATTCAAACGCCATTTACCGAATCGGCGGCGCGGGTGCTGCGTGCGGGGGAGCAGGTGCTCATCTCCGGCACGTTGCTCACCGGGCGCGATGCGGCACATCGCCGCTTGGTGGAGACGCTGGACCGTCATGAGCCGCTGCCGGTGTCGCTGCGGGATGCGATCATTTTCTACGTGGGCCCCACGCCGGCCCCTCCCGGCCATCCGCTCGGATCCGCGGGACCAACCACCGCCGGACGCATGGATCGCTATGCGCCGCGGCTGATTGCCGAATGTGGACTGCGCGGGATGATCGGCAAGGGCTTGCGTCAGCAGGCCGTGCGGGACGCCTGTATGGAATACGGTGCGGTCTATTTCGGCGCCATCGGCGGGCTGGGCGCGCTCCTCGGGCAATGCGTGATCTCTGCGGAGGTTATCGCCTACCCGGACCTGGGCCCGGAAGCCATTTATCGCCTGCAGGTGAAAGATTTCCCCGCAGTGGTCGTGAATGATACCGTCGGTGGCGACGCTTACCTTGATGGCCGGGCGCGATATAGCCTGGCGAATGATGCCTGATGCCCGCGTATGTGCATACTCATTCTCTGCAATTCGATTACTATCGATGTTTTGAGCATGAGCATGAATCAGGTTCGATAAGGCGGAATGCCTGCGATTTCCTCTGCGCCTTGAGGATGTCCATGGCTGGTGCTATAATACATTACGAGCAGGTGACTTCCAGCAGTCTCCGGGAGAGCATGACTGGTTTCTCCGGAGGAAACGCTGCACGTGATCAGGAGGTATTCGGAAGACCCCATCCCCGGACAGCCTCGAATGCCTCACGCCGTGAAAAGGAGCTGTAGCATGTACCATCATTGGCGACTCAGCCTGTGTGCTGCCATCGCGTTGACCATGGTCCTGTCGATTTCGGCGGCTCCCTGGCCAGGTGGACGCGGTCCGGGTAATCGCGGCGCGTTCCCGACCGTAGCTTTCCCGAAGGCGCCCGGCGTCGTCTGGAAAGCCTTCCTCGGTAATGATTACGTCGATGTCACCCCCTCCAATGCCATTATTGCCGGCGACACGATTGTGGTGGCCTATGGGAAATACCTGATCGGCCTCTCAACGGATTCCGGCGAGTTGCGCTGGGAACAGTTGATGCCCGAGATGCCGATCGATGACCTGTTATACCTCGATAACCAGGTCATCGTGTCGTACCCGATTGGCTCGGTCATCGCCTATAATCCATCCGATGGTTCTGTCGCCTGGAAACAACAGATGCCCGGTGGCTTGCGCAACAATCCTGTTTATACGGATACTTACTTCCTTTACGCCACGAAGTCCCATACCATCGAAGCCATCGCGCGCAAAAAGGGTGATCATCTCGGCACCACCGATACGCAGGAAAAAATCGATGCTGCCCCGGTCATCTTCGGGCGTTCGCTGGTGATTGCCTACACGGAAGGCAATATTAAACGCGTCGACGAGAATTTAATCAACCGCTGGAGCTATAATATTCCTGACGCAATCATCGCCATTTCTCCGGTGACGGATGGGAAAACTGTTCTCCTCAGTGTCAGCAATACGATTTATGCGTTGAACCCGAATGACCGCTTTGCGCCGGTACGCTGGACCTACAGCATGCAGGAGCGTTTGAGTGATCCGCTCACCCTGGATGGCAACCGGGTCTATTTTGCCTCCCATTCCGGACGCCTGTTCGCGCTTGATCTGGCGACCGGCAAAGATGTTGATGGATGGTCGAGCACGACGACGTCGACGGTCGGCGGCAAGCAGGTGGTGACGAAGAAAGCCGGTTTGCCGTTGCTGGCGCCCGCGGTCGGGTCTCCATTGGTGATCGGCGATTCCCTGCTCGTGCGCATGGAATCCGGGTTAATGGCGTTATATGATAAGACGAGAGGCAATCTCAAATGGGTCTACCGTCTCAAACCGCCGACTGGCGCCACGGTGCCGAAAACCCCGGTGATGGGCACCCCGGCCATCGAGGGGAATGTGGTGGTTTTCGCCGGATCGGATGGTTGCATCTACCGTCTTGACGCCGGCGCCCCGGACACCGATGCGCCATCTTTCGAGAACGTCCTGCCGCAGGCGGATGAAAAAGGATATCTGACGACCGCGAATCTGCAGTACCTGGGGGCGGTCATTCTGGATGAAGGCTGCGGCATTTTCCCTTCGCAGGTGACCATGAAGCTGGATGCTACCGACTTGAGTAAAGAGATGCAGTTCGATGCCGCGAGCGGCTTCTACTATTACAAGGTACCGGCCACCAGCAAGCTGCGCCAGGGGATGCATCGGCTGGTGATGACGGCCCGTGATGCGCGGGGGAATGTCGGTACGCTGAAGAAAGATTTCATCCTGGTCAACGCCACCACTTCCGAGCGTCTGGTGGTCTCCATCGGGGGAGAATTTGTCCCGAAACACCTCGTGGTGCATCCGGGCGCAGTCATCAGTTGGGTGAATCATTCCGGCAGCCCGCGCACGGTGGTCGCCGACCAGAACAACTATGCCATCGGCATGCATCTCGACTCGGATGAACTGTATCCGGACGGCGTGGCTAATGATGAACAATGGGCATGGATTGTTCCGCAAGACCTCGAGCCCGGAACAAAGATCTACTACCATTGCCGCATAAAAGGGGAGCCAGGAGACGGCGATCATCTGGGCAAAGGCCTTGTGGGAGTGATCGAAGTTGCCGCACCGACACCGACCGCCACCACACCATATCCCGGTGCGACCACCGCACCAACGATGACTCCGGGCAGGTGATAAACTGTATTTTCACCCTCTCTCCTTCCCGGCAAAGGAAGGGAAGAGGGTAGTCGATGTATGCATAACGGGAGTCGCGAAACACTTTTTTCGCGACTCCCGCTTTCTTGCCAGGGAAGGGAATCGGTGATGGGTGTTATTTCACCAGCAACACAAACATCACCGTGGCCGGGTTGACCGCCGGTTGGACCGTTGCGATGCGGGAGGACAGCGTGGCATTGCTCGTGACGGTGGTGATTCTGCCCAGCGGAAAACCGCGGGGGAAGATCAGTCCTAATCCGGAGGTGATCACCGCATCTCCCGCGGCGACATCCGCATCCCCGGTGAGGTAGAGTAACTGGCATCGTCCTTCGCCATCTCCCTTCAACACGCCGGGCGCTTTCGTGCGGGCGATCATCGCCGGGATGCCGCCGGCCGGATCAGTCAGCGGCAAGATCTCCGCGGTATGCGCACTCACCGCAATCACCTGCCCGAGCACGCCATCCGGCACCAGGGCTACCATGTGCGGCGTCACCCCTTCTGCAGTACCTTTGCCGATGAGGAGATTCCCCTCCCAGGGCAGATTATTGCGCCCGATGACTTCAGCGGGGATGCTATGCAGGGGAGTGGCACTCTGCAAGGAAAGCAGCGCGCGGAGTTGCTGGTTTTCCTCGGCCAGTTGCGTCAGGCGTGCTGCCCCAACCGCCGTCAGCGGCTCGGTGGCGTACTGCGGTGGCGCAACATACTTCGCCCGCACGGCGCTGGCGGCGCGCATGGCCGGCGCCAGTGCCTCTCTGGCCCACGTTTCGGGCAGAGACAGATGGTTGCGGCGCCGTGCCAGGGTGGACCAGCACCCCAGTCCAATGACTGCAATAGTCAATATTGATGCCAGTAATAGCAGGACACGCCGGCGTGTCCCACGTTTTCGTATATTCACGCTAGAAAAATTCGCCGCCTTCCTGCGGGTTCCTTGCAGGGAAGAGGTTCCCCGGTTGGCGCGCTCCTGGTGCGCAGTGCAATGCTACCGTGCCGGAGGCGCCGTCGAACGACGGATCACGAGTCCACCCGGCAAGGTGATATCACTGCGCTCAGTTTGCCCCGCCTCAATACGTCCGATAAGCATGCGCACGGCTTCTCGGCCAATTTCTTCGAGGGGTAATCGCACGGTCGTTAAAATATTGCGCCCCTGTGTATCGAGGATAGGGTCGGTATCATCGAACCCGACAATGCTCATCTCCTCGGGAATGCGGATGCCGGCATGCCGCAAGGTGAAACAGGCATGAATCGCCGTCACATCGTTCAGCCCCATGATGGCGGTAATTTGCGGGTGATCCGCCAAATACTGCAGCAGCACGGCGGGGAAGCGTACATCTTCATGCTCCGGATCGGTCACCTGATTGATATCAGGATACAACAACCGCGGGTCGAGCCAATTGCGCGGGCAGGCCAGCAGGTGTAAATGATTTTTCGGATCAAGCTCATGCTCGCGCAATATCCGCTCGATGATAGCCACTCGCCGGTCATAACTTATCCCATGGCCTTTGAAATACAGAAAATATCGATGCCCCAGTTCGAGTAAATGACGGATCAGCATCTGCTGTCCGTTGACCTCATCGCCATACACCATAGAGCAATCCGGAGCTTCCTTCACCAGCATACCGACGGTCGGACAGCGCTTCAGGATCGGATTGTGCTGCAATTCATCATACACCAGTTCATTGCCGACACCTGGACACCAGAGAATCCCGTCGATGTCGCTGCGGTTGAAGACCGGGGGAAGCTCAACATGCGTACATTCCCAGATGCGCGGGACTAACATGGTGATGAGCGTATAATTATACCGTGTGAGCTCCTCGATTACCCCATGGAAGAGCAGGGAGTAATATTTCACCTTGTAGGTCTCCGCGGGGATCAGCAATGCCACCGTATGATTGAGCAGAGCCAGCCCGTGCCGTCGCAAAGAGAGGCGGCGCGCGGCTTCATTATGCGACGGATCATATCCCATCTCGGTGGCAATGGCAAGGATGCGTTCGCGCGTAGCTGCATTGACGTGCGGATCATTGAGCAGGGAACGCGAGACGGTCGAAGTGCCGACGCCGCACCGCTCCGCGATGTCACGTATGGTCACCGGCCGTTGGGCGGCCTGACTATATTTCCGGGGGCGGCTCATCTTCATCCCTGCCTTAATGCGATAGCGAGATAGCGTTATCCTACCCGAATTGTCTGGAGTGAAAAACTTCTTGCTGAATAAACCATTTGTAGCAAGCAACCGCTTTACATATTAACATGTCAGAACTAATATGGCTATGGTAGCGCTACCAACACCGGCAGTCTGCAATCCTTTCTCCAGCCAATCTGCTACGCGCATCCGTTAAAGGAGGTTTACATGAACGAGAAACGCTTCATCTGGTTTGCGCTGATATGTACAGCGCTGGTCATCAATCTCACCCGTATTACGCATGCCCAACTCGATTATTCAACAAGCTGGGTCGGCAACACCTGGGGAGGCACCAACAATCTCTTCGTGCAACAGAATGTCGCGGACATCACGGTTGCCACGAATGGGATGGTGTATACCAATACCGAGTGGGAAGAAGGCGGTGCCGGCGTTTGTTCCTATCAGAACGGGCAACGTGTTCAAGTAGCCGGGCATACTAACGGCTGGGGGTACCACGGTGGTGATGCGATTACCGCTAACAGCACCTATCTCTATTTCGCGCAATATGTGCAACGCGATGGCGGCACCGACCCCAATACCTGGCCGGCCTCCACGAATACCTGGTACGGCGTGGCACGCCGCCCCCTCTCCGATATCACCCAAGCCGCTTCCTTCACCGGGGGCAAAGGGGGGTCCGGCGATACGCTTCCGTCATCCTTCCTGTTAATTAACGACGTAGCCAATGGCACAAATGCCGCCATCCTCGGGCTGGCAGCCAACGGCAGCTACCTCTTCGTCAGTGATCCGTTTAACAGTCGCATTCTCGTCTACGATGCGAATTCGATGGCATATCTACGCCAATGGTCGTGCGCGAACTGTTACCGGCTGGCGCTGGATTCATCCGGGTATCTGTGGGTGCTGACCAATGGCAGTACCCCCAAAATCATCCGTTATGACAGCAATGGTAACCTGCAATCGCAGCAGATTACCTTCGCATCTGGCGTGGTACCAGCAGCCATGGCCTACGACGCGACGAATAACCGCCTGCTGGTCGCTGATGCGGGGGCCAATCTCAACATCAAGATCTATAACCTTGGTAGCTTGAGCGGAAACCCGACCAATGTCAGCAGCACTTTCGGCGCTACGGGCGGCCTCTTCTCCGGCACGCCGGGCCTGGTCGGCCCCACCAACCCGCCCAAGTTCAGCAAACTCGCCGGTATCGGCATCGACAGCAGCGGTAACATCTATGCGGCCTCGACCATTACCGGCACGGTGCTGGAATCGTATGCACCCGGTGGCTCGCGCAACTGGGCGCTGCTCGGGCTGGAATTTATCGACAGCGCGGCCATCGATCCGGGCGCTGAGCAGGATGTCTATACCAAGGAAGAGCATTTCACCATGAATTACACCGCGCCGGCCGGGCAGAACTGGAGCTACACCGGCTGCACGCTGAACTGGATGAAATATCCGGATGACCCGCGCCTGCATGACGGCTCAAGCCCCACGGCGCAGGCCGTGCGCCGCATCAACGGCCAGAAATTCCTGGTGCTCAATGATCAAGGCGCAGGGTATATGATGGTCTACCGCTTTAACGCCGCGACGGATGGCGAGGTGGCGATCCCCTGCGTGATGGTCGCGAAAGACAGTTCAGGCTCCTGGCCGCCCACCAAGCCTGCCAGCGGTGACTGGGTCTGGGTGGACAGTGACGGCGACGGGCAGTTCGATGCCAACGAGTTTCAGCAAAATAATCCACCGAGTCAGCCGTTCTCAGGCGATCAGCAGGGACAAGGCTGGTGGATGGATACCAATGGCGATATCTGGCAGTGCGGCGCAGGCGGCATCCGCCACTTCATCTGCCAGGGGCTGAATGCGTCGGGCGTGCCGCAATACAGTTATGCTGCCGGCGCCATGGAAACCTTCGCCGCCCCAGCGCCTTTCGATATCGCCGGTGGTCTCCAGCGCGTCATGTACGATCCGTCCACGGACGCGTTGTACCTTACCGGATACACCAGCGCGTATCCCAATAACCCCTCGATGTGGAAAATCGCCGGACGCGTGGCAGGCCGCTACAGCAATTGGCGCGGGGGCAATCGCACGGCCACCTGGACGGCGCTCCTCCCCTGGGACGGCACGTGGAACTCCACCGTCGCGGTTGATATCGCCGGTAACTACCTGTTCACTATCGGCTGCGGCACCCGCATCGCGACCATCTTCCGGCTGGATAACGGGCAGACGGTTGGCACCATCACCCCGGATTCCAACGTCGCCACCTGGGAAGGCTGGGTTGACGCACCGTACGGGATGAGCGCCCACCTGTTAAGTGGCACCAACGAGTATATCATGCTCAATGAAGAAGTGTTCAAGGCGAAGGTGCTGATGGAGCACTGGTACTCCAATGACGATATTGCGCCGGTGGTCAGCATCACCAGCCCCACGAACAATGCGGCGTTCACCGCACCGGCCAGCATCACTATCAACGCCACTGCATCGGATGTCGATGGCACGGTGAGCAAAGTGGAATTCTACCAGGGCAGCACGCTGCTGGGCACCGATTCCACCAGCCCCTACAGCTACACCTGGACCAATGTTGCACAGGGTAATTACAGCCTGACCGCAAAAGCGTACGATAATTTGAGTGTCGTCACGACATCCTCCCCGGTGAACATCACCGTAGCCGCCACCCTGCCGGATGCGATTGTCACCGATATCAGTTGGTCGCCGGCGAACCCATTGCCAGGCGATGCCGTCACCTTCAGCGCCACCGTGAAAAACCAGGGTACGGGCGCTACGCCGGTCGGCGTGATCGTCGGCATCGGGTTTGCAGTGGATGGCACCACGGTGAACTGGTCGGATAACAACTCCACCTCACTGGCTGCGGGAGCCTCGCGCGTGCAAACGGCGAACGGCGGACCCAGCGGCAGTATATGGACGGCAACCGCCGGCACGCACACGATCATGGCGACGGTCGATGACATCAACCGCTTTGCGGAAAGCGATGAGACCAATAATTCGTACTCTGAACAACTGATTGTACCTTCGCAGGTGGCCACGCCGACCTTCAATCCGGGCGCGGGTACCTATAGCTCCGCACAAACTGTGACCATTTCCTGCACCACCACCGGGGCGACCATCCGTTACACCACCGATGGCACCACACCCAGCGAAACCGTCGGCACGGTGGGGAACTCGGTGACCATCAGCACCTCCTGCACGCTGAAAGCGATTGCGTACAAGACGGGCATGACTGATAGTAGCATCGCCTCCGGTGTCTACACCATCAATCCCTTCCCCACCACCGGCATGCTGCTCTGGTTGAAAGCCGATGCTCTGGCGCTCAATAACAATGATCCGGTGACTACCTGGGCAGATGCCAGCGGCAACGGGCGCAACGCCGTGTTCACCCAGGTCGGCGGTGTGGGCGTCGCTCCCGTCTTCACCACCAATGTGTTCAACGGCAAACCGGTAGTGCGTTTCAACGGCAACTCGCTGCTGCAAGTCAGTGCATTGCCATTAGGCACTTACACCATCGTTGCGGTCTTCAAGACGACCTCCAATAACGAGATCGTCTATGAGCATGGCGATGATATGAATGTTAACCCCACCGGCAACTTCCTCTTCACCAGCACCACCAGTACCGTGTCGGTGAAGCGGGCCGGCACGCAAACGGGCAAGGACATCGCGGAGTCGAATGCGAGTACCTGGGCAGCCAACCCGGGCGTGGCCATCATGACCATGGACCAATTCGATGGCACCGATGCGGGGGAAAAGCTGTTCATCAATACCGCGCCGCAGTTGCTCAACGAGAACTACGTCGGCAACCTGAATACGACTGCATCGACCAGCCTGCATTTCAATATCGGCCTGCGTGCCAGTTGGGGCGGTTTGCAATTCCATGGTGACCTTGCGGAGATCATCGTCTACGACCATGCCCTCAACACCACGGATACTAACCAGCTCAACAGTGCGCTGATGAGCAAATATGCGCTCGATACTCCGCCGGCAGTGAGCATCACCAGCCCGGCGAATAATGCCACCTTCACTTCACCCGCCAGCGTCACCATCAATGCCACGGCCTCGGACACCGATGGCACGGTGAACAAAGTGGAGTTCTACCAGGGTATCACCCTGCTCGGCACCGACAGCACCAGCCCGTACAGCTATCCGTGGACGAACGTGGCGGCCGGGAGTTATGCCTTGACTGCGCTGGCCTATGATAACAACAACGTCACCACTGCCTCTTCCGTGGTGAATATCACCGTCAGCGATCCCTGCGCAGCACCGACCTTCAGCCCGGCGGCCGGCACCTTCACCACCTCGACTGCGGTGACCATCTCGACCACCACCGGCGGTGCCAGCATCCGCTACACCACCGACGGCACCACCCCGACCTCGACGGTCGGAACCGTCTACAGCAGTCCGGTGAGCATCACCGCCACCTGCACGCTGAAGGCCATCGCCTATAAGAGCGGCATGGCGGACAGTACGGTGACCTCAGGTGTCTATACCATCCAGTGCGCCACTCCGACCTTCAGTCCGGCAGCGGGCACCTACAGCTCCACGCAAACGGTGACCATCTCCAGCGCCACCGGTGGGGTGACCATTCGCTATACCACCGACGGCACGACACCGAGTTCGACGGTCGGCACGGTGGGCACTTCGGTGACCATCAGCAGTTCTTGCACACTGAAGGCGATCGCGTATAAGACCGGGCTGAGCGACAGCGCGGTGGCCTCCGGCGTCTATACCATCAATAGCCTGCCGACTACCGGCATGCTGCTCTGGCTGAAGGCGGATGCCCTGGCACTGAATAACAATGACCCGGTCAACACCTGGACGGATTCCAGCGGGAATGGCCGCAATGCGGTCTATACGCATCCGTTCAGCGAAGTGGCCCCCGTCTTCACCACGAATGTCTTCAATGGCAAACCGGTGGTGCGCTTCAATGGCAACAGCCTGTTGCAGGTGAGTTCACTGCCCATCGGACCATTTACCATTGTTGCCGTATTCAAAACCACGACCAGCGGCGAGCTGCTGTATGAGCATAGTGACAATTCCGTCGGGAACGATGGTTGTATGTTCTATACCAGTACCAACAGCACCGTTGGGGTGAAGCGTGGCACACAGACCGGCAAAGATCTGCTCGGAGCGAATGCGAGCACCTGGGCCTCCAGTTGCAGTGCCCCCATCCTGGCCGTGCATGAATTTGGCGGTACGGATGCCAGCGAGGTGCTCTATCTCAATAACGCGCAGCAGCAGCTCATGCAGACTTACACGGGCGCCATCAACAACAGCAATGTCGTGACGGCGCACTTCAATATCGGTGAACGGGCACAGTACGCTAACCTGCAGTTCCACGGAGATATTGCCGAGATCGTGGTTTACGATCATGTCCTCTCCAGCGCGGATCTCACCGCAGTGAACAGCGCATTGTCGAGTAAATACGCGCTGGACACACCGCCGACGGTCAGCATCACCGCACCGGCGAATAATTCCACCTATACCGCGCCGGCGTCAGTCACCATCACCGCCGCTGCCACGCCGGTCACCGGCAGCATCAGCAAGGTGGAGTTCTTCGACGGCAACACGCTCATCGGCACGGCGACCACCTCGCCGTACTCCATCAACTGGAGCAATGCCGAAAATGGCGGCGGCAGTGTTGCCCTCACCGCCAAGGCCTATGACAGTGCGGGATTTGCCACCGTTTCATCAGCGGTGAATATCACTATCAACGACACCAACCTCAAGGCCTATTGGAAGCTCGACGAAGATACCGGCACCAGCACCGCCGACGCCTCCGGCACCGGCAACACTGGTACGATCGCCAACGGTTCCTGGCAACCCGGCAAGATCAATTGCTGCGTGAGCTTCAACGGCACCAGCAGCAGCATCCAGAAGACCTCGGCCTCCAGCCTGCCGGCGGCGAACGCCACGCAGACCATCGGTTTCTGGCTGTACGTCTCGGCCACGCCCAGTGCAAAGGCGACCGCGATGGCGGTGAGCGGCAGCAGTTCCGGGGTCTACATCGGCTACAGTGACAGTACGCATTTCGGCGTGTGGAAGAACAACGGCACCCTGCTCGTTTCCACCACCGCGTTGCCGAGTTTCAATGCCTGGCACTACATCACCTATGTGAAGAACGGCAGCAACAACTACCTGTACATCGATGGCACGCAGGTGAATACTTCGACCACCGCCACCGACAGCAGCGCTGCCACCACGCTGACCGCCGGCATGACGCCGGGCGGCACCAACTACTTCAACGGCAAACTGGATGAAATCCGCGTCTACACCCGCGCCTTGAGCGCCACGGAGATCTCCGGTCTGGCGGCTGGGAAGCAATAGCGAGAAAAACAATCCTGACAGGGAGCCAGGGGCGTCCTCTGCGGTGAGGGCGCCCCTGGCATATGTTTTCCCTCACCCCCGGCCTTATAGGTGTTACGTTAAAATTGGCACCAGCGAATTCTTACTCTTTCTCGTTCTCTTTCTCCAAAACAGAATACTCACTTCGTATCCCATACTCTGATCTTCACGCATTTCGAATGGATATTTTCGAGAAAGAGTAAGAGAAAGATAAAGAGAAAGATAGCTATTGCTATAACATGACGCGTATGGGGCCGGGGGTGAGGGAAAGCGCACGAGATAGAACATTTGCCTGTCTCCGGTGTCGATATATGTAGAGCCCCCCGGAGGATTTTGCATGCACCTGTCGCGCGTCATCACGCTGGTATTGCTGGTTTTGAGCTCCCTCGCCCTCCGGGCTGCTGACCAGGCGATGACGCTCACTTTCGATGCCGCAGAGACGGCGGGCATCTGCGGGATGCGCCCGTTCTGGGATCGTCCCGTGGTGCTGCGCGAAGACGGCATCAAAGAGAAAGTCGCGCGCAGGCCAAACACGACGACCTACCGGGCGGTGTGGGCGCGTGAGCTGCGCTGGCATGAAGAGCGGCAGTTCTGGACCGCCGATGACACGACCCCCGACCGCCAGCCCGGCGCGCTGGTCTTCGATGCGGTACACCGCAGCCTGCTCGTGCGCTTCCCGAACTCGGCGCAGGCAATCGCAAATGCCGTCTGTTCCGGTTACCTGGTGGAGAAGGTAGAATTGGCGCTGCCGTTCAACGGCACCGAACAGCAACCCCTCGGCTACCGGCAACCCGCGCCGCGCATCGGCGCTGCCTGGGAGAAGATCACCCCGCGCTGGCATGCCGTGGCCTGGCTGCTGCGCAAACCGTGGATGGCCGACCCCGACCTCGGCCCCACCTTCAATGCCTATATCAACGGTGCAGGCTACTGGAAGCAGTGCGGCGCGGCGGATACCGGGGCCGACCGCTTTCCCCAACGCTTCGGCCCCGCCGAGATCTCGACGGAGCGCAATGAAACACTGGATATCACCCCGGCACTGACCGATCCGGCATATGGCGCCAAGCTTGCCGAACGGTTGACCGGCCTGGAAGATTGCGGCCTCATTGTGAGCAAATGGGAGATCGGCGACCCGCGCTTTGCCGAGGCAAAGGAAGACAGCACCGGCGGCATCGGCATCTTCATCAAACAACCCCGGCTCATTGTCACCTTACGGAAAGACCTGAATCGCGACCCGAAGGCGGTCGTCCTCGATTATATCCCGGCAAGTCCGGATCTCCGAGCGATGGCCGAGTCACTGTCAGAGGGCCATCTGGGCGGTGACCCCCAGGCGGTGATGCCTTCGGAAGCGCAATTCGCAGAGCTGCGCGAAGCCTGCAGCCCGCGGAAGCCGGAGGCCATGCCGGACTGGCAGTGGGCACACCTGCAGGAACTGGTGCAGCGCGGTGGGGCGAACGATGCCTTTCCGCAAACGCTGGAGGAGTACGCGTGCTGGGTCGATAGAATGCTCGCGACCCCGCCCAGTCTGGCGGAAGCATCATCCGCCATCATGCAACTGCGGCTCCTCGGCGCGTATGCCAGGGTGCTCCCGGCGCCGGTCATCGAGCACTGGAAGCGCTATTGGGCTTCCTGGTTATCACCGCCATTCATCGGCGATCAGCAGGAGGCCAGCAGTGCCCGTGAGCGGAATATCCAGACGGCAAAAAGCCTGGAGCTCGACCACGCGGCGACGCTTTCCGCATTGCTTGGTGGGCATCTCATCGACTCATCGGTTGTCGAGGCGAAGGGACGGTCAGACTGGGAGAAGTTCGCGCTGCGCGGTTGGTGCTGGTCCACCGGGACCATGCCGGCGCCTGCCGGCAGCCTTGCCGTGGCCTTGGCCGTCCAGAAGACCGCCGCCGATTTCGGTCCAACCTCGTTAGACCGCCTGCTGGGGCGCAGCGCGCTGATGAAATCGGTTGCGGAATTGGCCGGGTGCTACCATCCGGCCTTGCACCGCTTTATTCATCCCATGCTCGCGGACCCGGTGATGCGCCAGGATGACTTGTATGCCATTCTCCACACGCTGTCGCCGGAAGGCACGCTGCTGGAGACCGGGGATGGCCCCCATGCCGGCGGCGTCTTCTCGCCCGCCGAGGTGGCACAGCAAGCAATGCAGACCCCCTGGGCGCCGCTGTGGTTCGCCAATCTCATTGACAGCAAGCCGCTGCCGTTCGAGATCACCGCGACCTCACGGTTGTCGCGCCAGTCCGAGCCTTGCTATGTGAAGGCCTACCTTGGACATTCCTATGGCCTGGCGAGTGTTGACCTTCCCGATGGCCACTTACTGCCGGTGACGGCGCAATGGTGCCGCACCGCGCCAGTGGCCAGCGCGCACGACCTGGGCACGTTGACGGCCTCCTGCGGCAGCGATACGCAAACCGGCGCGGGGATGGCTGTGCTACAGCAGCGCAACAAGCTGGTCCTGCTCGCCAATCCCGGCCAGCAGCTTCAGGGGGCCGGCACGATTCGCAGCCTCCAGACAACCCTCTGCCTGACCAGTGCGCAGCAGAAGCCCACGTGGATGGTCTGCATCGACGGTCGCCCGGTCGCTTCGCTGCCGGTGCAGGTGAGCGCAGCGAGCCGTATCACCATCAAAGACGGCGTGACCTACCTTGGCATCATCCCCCTCCCGGCGAGCGACCTGGGGCGCGATGCCGAGATCATCATCCGGGACGGTGGGACAACGAGCGCCATGCTGTGCATCGAGTCGTACAACTACCAGCGCCGTGCGCCGTTGCACCTCGCGCACGTCGGTCGGGAAGTCCTCGCACAGGCCTACGGCGGGTTCGTGCTGGAAATGGCCGATGTCGATGAGTACCCGCGCTTCGCCGACTTCCAGCAGCATCTGCAGCAGGATCGGCTGGAGGTGCATCGCGAGGCGGAGACGCTCCATCTGGCGCTGAAGAGCGGGGAGGACACCGTCGAGCTGGCCTATCATCTCGCGCAGCACACCTTCCTCTCTCGCCGGGTGAACGGCGAGTGGCCGTATCTCGCCGCGGGCATCGACGGCAACACCACGTGCTCACAGCAGGGGCGGGGTGGGCGGCTGGAGAAGGACGGCGCGGTGCTAGCCTGCGAGCCGGGCATCACCGGGTTGCTGCTCACCGACCCGAAGAGCGGCACCTACGCCGGCGTGACCCCACTGCCGGACGCCACCTACTGGGGCCTGGACATCCCCGGCGGCATCCACCTCGTCGCCGACGGCAAAGTGAGCCTGCTCAGCGCCACCGTGTGCCCCGGCACCAGTACCCTCGCCATCGAGTACGCCACCGCCGAAGCGCAGGCTACCGCCGACATGGCCACCGCCCTGCTGGTCACCGGCCTGCTCGGCCACCCGCGCATTACCTTGAACGGCCAACTGGATCGAGAACTCGAGACCGCCACCCTCAACGGCAAGGATGTGCTGATCATCCCGCTCAATGATCGGTACGCAGGAAAGGAGCAGGCCATTGAACGGTATCAGCGTAGTCTTGCGGAGCGGACGGCTGCGTTGAAGCACCGGTGAGGGTGTAAGTAATTCACAGGGATGAACGGGATGAAAGGGATAGACAGGATAGATTGGTCCTGCGCGACTGATTATTTTACGATCATCGGTGTATGAAAGAACAATATCCATATGAGTACTACGGAAGAAATCGCCACCACCGAAAGAACGAGCAGACTGGCATAAAGGAAAGGTAATCTGGTATAAGGAACGGCAATATTCCCATCTGCGTCTGGTTGCATATGAAGATATCGCACGATTTCAGTTAGCGGTTTTGCGATTTCAGGATGCTGTGGATTTAAGAGCACGGTAAATGCGCAATTGCCTATGAAGTATGAATGGTAACTGGGTATCCTGGCGGTCATGCAATCTTTGTGAGCATCTGTATGGATACACAAGGTGGTAATATATTCGGTCGTACCCACCCACCAGATATTACGGGTAGGCTCGACGGATTCCATAGTCGCCAGACCGAAAATGCCATGCCGTAATAGATCATGGCATTTTCTCTCCTCGCGTAATGACATCTCTGCGAACTTGATACAAAAAACGGCTACGCCTGCGATGAGCAGTGACATGAGTAAGCAACCGATGCCGACACCTGTTGAGTTAGAACGTAGCGCCTCGAATGAGGAAAGAAGCATATAGATGGTTGTTGAACCCAAGAATATTACACCAGCTCCGTACGAAAGAGGATAATAACAGCGATATAACCTGATACTGAACGGTATTTGGCGCTCGGGTGCCTTCAGTGCGCTCCATTGCGCATAGAGCTGCTCTTCATCTCGTTCGGCTACAAACATTCCCTCAGGGGTACGGACAACAATCGGTGCATTGCAATCATCCGGAGCATAAACCTTTCCATCGAACGAGGTTGGATTTTCAGTTTTTTCTGCCGTGTTCCGCGCCATTTTCAGCGGTGATATACGCAGTGTCAGTCGCCATGGAATCGTGGATGATTCTTTGCCGGGAATTTCAATATACGCATGACGAGTAGGAACCGTTGCGGTTCCGGCAACGACGATACGCCCGGCAATCGGTGTGGTGGCATCCATACTCTCCGTTGCCGCACGCAGCAAGCGAGTGTTCTTCCAATCACTCGAACAGAAGGTTATCGTTATAACGGGTATGTATAATATGGCGAGGAAAGCATACCAATAACCACTTCGTACTGCTGTAACGAGTGTCTGCGGGAAATGCTGCAGTGCGGCCATGGGATCATCGGCTTTCATGATGATAAGACCGATTGGCAGGAGGAGGACCAGAACACTTACAATGGCAATGAAGGCAGCATGCGATTTCGGTAGATACCGCCGCAACTCCGGATGAATCTGCTCTTTCATACGCACCTCCTGGACAGATACGCGAGACATCTGTTGCTGTCCATAATATTCGCTTTCAGCAAACATTTTCCTGCGTGTTCATGGTGAAACGATCAATAGCCATTCCTGAACACAAACCAGCAGTACCCTCCGGCAAGCCTTTCCTCTTCCTGCAGCACCAGGTAGCGTGCGCAGAGGTGTTTGGCGAAGGCGGCGGTCCAGAAGTAGGCATGGTAGGGGACGGTGCCGTGCTCGGGGAAATCGCAGGTGGTCACCTGTTTCCCGGTAGATGGGTCGAAATCGAGCAGGCTGCGACCCCTCTCCTGATGCTGGGCCAGGTAATCCGGCATGCTCAGGCAGAAGAGGCCGTCGGGGGTGAGGATGGTGTGGAGTTGGCGGAGCAGCGCCGCGAAGTCATCATACGAGCATTCAACGATATTGTTGATCAACAGCGCGATATCGAAGGAGGCGGGGGCGAAGGACAGCGCGGTGTAATCGCCTTGGATGAAGGTGGCGCAACTGCCGCGCCGCTCGGCCACCTGACGAGCATGCGCCAGCGGAATCGTCGCGCAATCGATGCCTACCGGCACGGCCCCCAACTCCTCCGCGGCAAAGACAAACCGTCCCGCGTTACACCCCAGGTCCAGCAGACGTAACCCGGGAGTGATGGTACGCTCGAGTTGCGGGCGAAACCGGTCCACGGCAAAGCGCGATTCCACACACTCCGGATCCGTCCGCGGGTCCACCCCGCTGCAGTTGTAGAAGTGGCGGGCAGTTTCGATATCCATGGTGCGTTTACCCTCACCCCCTACCCCTCTCCCAGAGGGCATAAGCATCACGATAGGTGAGCACCAGCGAATTCTTTCTCTTTATCTTACTCTTTCTCTTTCTCTTTCTCCCAAACAGAACACTCGCTACGTATCCCATCCACAGACCGTCACGCATTTCGAATGGATATTTTCGAGAAAGAGTAAGAGTAAGATAAAGAGAAAGATAGTTATTGCCATAACATGACGCCTATAGGAGCAGGGGGGTGAGGGATCGCCCATTCCCCTAACTCAATAGCGTCTCTTCCACCGGCAGCAGATGCCCCATCTTCTCGCGTTTCGTGTTCAGGTAGCGTTCGTTGTACGGGTTGGGCGGCATGACGATTGGCACGGCTTCGACCACTTCCAGGTCATAGCCTTCCAGGCCGACGATCTTGCGCGGGTTGTTGGTCATCAGGCGCAGCTTTTTCAAGCCCAGGTCGGCGAGGATCTGTGCGCCGATGCCGTAGTCGCGCAGGTCGGCGGGGAAGCCCAGCATCTCGTTCGCTTCCACTGTGTCGGCGCCGTGGTCTTGCAGGGCATAGGCGCGGAGCTTGTTGGCCAGCCCGATGCCGCGGCCTTCCTGGTCGATATAGAGCAGCACACCACGGCCTTCTTCCTTGATCATCTCCAGCGCGCGTTCGAGCTGTTCGCCGCAGTCGCAGCGCAGGCTGTGGAAGACATCGCCGGTGAGACAACTGGAATGCACGCGCACCAGCGTCGGCTCGCTGGTCAATTCGCCCAGCGTGAGCGCGAGATACGGGCGGTCGTTGATGGTGCAGGAATAGCAGATGGCATTGAAGCGGCCCACGCTGGTGGGCAACGCCGTCTCCACCACGCGCTGGATGAGCCGCTCATGGCGGTGGCGATAGGCGATGATCTGCTTGACGGTGATGATGTTCAGCTCGTGTGCGCGCGCGAACTTCAGCAGTTCCGGCTGGCGGGCCATCGTCCCGTCGTCGTTGATCACTTCGCAGATCACTCCCACCGGCTGCAGGCCGGCAAGGCGGCAGAGGTCGACGGCAGCCTCGGTATGCCCGGCACGCTCCAGCACACCGCCTGCGCGCGCGACCAGCGGGAAGAGATGGCCAGGGCGCACGAAATCCTGCGCGGTGGAATTCGGGTCAGCCAGCAACTGCGCCGTGCGGCTGCGGTCTGCGGCAGAGATGCCGGTGGTCACCCCGCTGCGTGCGTCGACGGACACCGTGAACGCCGTGCAGTGCGCCTCCTGGTTTTGCGCCACCATCGGCGGCAGCCCCAGCGCGTCGGCGCGCTGGCGCGTCATCGGCATGCACACCAGCCCACGCGCTTCGCGGATCATCAGGTTGAGCACCTCGGGCGTGGCCAGTTGCGCGGCCGCGACCAGATCACCTTCGTTTTCCCGCCGCTCGTCATCGACGACCAGCACGCATTTCCCACGGGCGATATCCGCCAGCGCATCTTCCACACGGGCAAACAGCGGGTTTGCTTCAGGCTTGAATTCTTCGTACATGAGACTTCCTTCACGTCACCGGCAGCAACCATCACACGGCACAGTGTCGCAGTTAGGTTATACCCGAAACACGATTAAATGGCAACCTGCAAGCTACCGTATCTCTAGCCGGAAGCTGAAATATACAATATACTATGCACAAGTTATCGCATGTACAGTGACAAAAGCATGGCTCTATATCCATATATACGAGTGTGGTAATGTATCCGTTATTACGGGAGGTATTCGAAATGAGCAGAATACGTTTTCTGGCGTTTGCTGCGCTGATGCTGGCGGCACTTGGCGCCTGGGCGGAACAAGTGACGCTCATGCGCACGGTGCAACTCCCTGATGGTCATCCTGCGGTGGGGGCGGTGGTGCTGGTACGCCAGTATGATATCGCGAGCAACACTGTGAAGGAGACGCGGTTGACTACCGACACACAGGGGCAGTTCAGCATTGCACTCGACATGGTCGAGACGCCGCGTAACTTCCCGCCGATTGACGAACGAGACGGACACTTTCTCATTGATATGCCAGGCTATGCATTGCACTGCGAACTGTACAACTTAAAGCGAGAAAGGGCGCCCGGTACCCCGGCAGGTATCCGCAGGCCCGGGACCAATCCGCCCGTCCTTCATGCGCCAGTAGGCGGTACTGATTCGAAAATCGTGCATTTGGCGGAGAGTTTCGAGATTACCGGCACGGTGACCGATTCGGACAATACACCCGCCTCCGGTGCGCTCGTTTATGTGATCGGATTGCAGAATGGATCTTTTGGACCGGTCATCCCGCTGAATGTGCCGGGCGTGAAGGTCACGACGCCGGTGTTAACGGCGAAAACCGGCGCCGACGGCAGCTACCATCTCCGCGGCCTGACCGCCTCTTTCTACACCGGTGGTGCGACCATGGGGATGCCGGGTGTGCCCGGTGGGCCGGTGCCTGCGACACTCGCTGCACAGTCCGCCGACGGTACTCGCCTGGGGGACAACGACAACGCCATTTTCATTCGTCCGGCGATGATGCGCGCGGATATGGCGACGCGTAATAACCTGAGACTGTCGCCGACAATCTCGTTGGAAGGGCGCGTCACGAACGGCGCCACCGGGGCGCCGGTGGCCGGCGCGCAGGTAGTGCTGCGCGGCAAGCCGAGTGCCGCTCTCGATGTCATCCCGCCGACGACCACTGATCGTAATGGAAAATATCGTTTCAACGCCATACCGAGCACAGTACGGAAACTGTTCACTCTCTGTTCGGTCAACGGCATGTCCGATGGCTGGGCGCGTGCCTATGAGAGCCGCACACCCATCGTGAAACCGCTGACGGGGATCGACATGACCGTCTGCCCATGGGTGGATGTGAAAGGCACGATGATCGACGAGACGACGAAGCAGACACCGTTGACCCCGATCAGCATCACCGCCATTTATGACGAGGGCGCCGGCGATGATGAATTCCCTACGCTGGGGCGCCAGGCCACTGGGTGCAAGGTCAATGCTGATGGCACCTTCACCCTGCACATCCCCACCGGCAGTGCGACGCTGCGGATCAGCGGTGCAGGCTATGGCGGCACCGATTACGTCACCGCGAAATTGACGGACAATGCACCACTGGAACTGAAAGTCAAACGCCTGCCCGGCATCGTCGTTCGCTTCGTGAGCACCCGCCAGATTGACTGGAGCACCTGCATGCTGCAAACGCGCAATGATGACGGTAAGGGTGTCATGCAAGGCGGACAAACCGACTTCCAGCGCTATGGCCTGGTGCACTTCAACCCGAACTGGGGCGCCAAGCTCGAGAACCTGCAGGTACGCATCATGCAGCGCACCACCGAAGTGCTCCCCTGGACGCCGGTGGTTGCCGATCCTAATAAGTGGCCCTGCGAGATTCAAATTCCCTAACGCGGTGCGGGGGAAGACATCCCGCGATGAAAAGGTGACAGATGATCGAATCAGCCGAACTTGAACTGATCCAATTCGCGGATAACCCGGAACCGCGCTGCCCGTGTGTCCTGTTGCTCGACACTTCGGGATCGATGCAAGGCGAGAAGATCGACGCGTTGAATGATGGGTTGCGGACGTTGAAAGCATGTCTCATGGATGATCCGCTCGCGATGAAGCGCGTGGAGATCGCAGTGGTGACCTTCAACAACAAGGTCAACATCGAACATGATTTCGTCACCGCGGACAAATTCGAACCCCCGACGCTCACCGCCTCCGGCCTCACCTGCCTCGGTTCCGGCGTCCTCCAGGCGCTGGATATGCTGCAGGAACGCAAAGCGGTCTACAAATCCAACGGGGTGGCCTACTATCGCCCGTGGATACTGCTGATCACCGACGGCGAACCACAGGGAGAGTATGAGGAGACCATCCAGCAAGCGATTCAGCGCATTGCCAAGGACGAAAAGGAGCACCGTGTCGCCTTTTTCGCGGTCGGCGTCGCCGGGGCCAATATGAAGAAGCTGGCGGAAATTGCCGTCCGCACCCCGCTCGCCTTGATCGGTTTGAACTTCAGAGAACTCTTCGCCTGGTTATCCGCCAGTATGGCAGCGGTGGTGGAACACCGGATTGACGAGCAAGTGGCACTGCCGCCGCCGGGGTGGGGATTGCTGTAGTTTCGGCAGAATTCCAGGGAACGCTAACTCGTCGGACATGTCCGACCAGTCTGACATTGTCAAACTCACGATAGCCTCCAATAGCGTTCGCCATGCATCCTGCATCCTCACCTCTCCTTTTGTGTATCCGCCCCACCATGGCGCAGAATTTGAGCAGGAACCTTGCCTATCGAAACTGAAAACAATAGCAAGATCATAGGAAGCAGTGATGAAGTGCCCGTGGACATTGCGAGTGCCAGCCCAATATTCCGCATTCCGCAGTCCACAATCCGCATTTCGAAGGGTGGGGCTGTGTATGGGAGAGCAACCGGGGCAATGGGCGCTGATCCTTGGGGCGTCCAGTGGGATGGGGGCGGCGACAGCGCGAGAGCTGGCGCGGGCCGGATATGATATCGCCGGGATTCACCTGGATCGGCGGACCACGATGCCGATGGCGGAAGAGGTGATGCGCGATATCCGTGCGGCCGGACGGGAAGCCCATTTTTTCAATGGGAACGCCGCGGATGAAGCATTTCGCATCCAGGTGATCGCAGACATCACCGCCATGCTCAACCAGCGCGGTGCACTGGGGCGCCTGTGCGTGCTGGTACACTCGCTGGCCTTTGGCGCCATGCGCAAGTTCGTCGCGGAAGGCGCGGAAGCGGCCACGCAGCAACAATTCCTGACCACCTATCTGGTGATGGCTGACTCGCTGGTCCTCTGGACCCAGGGGGTGCTCACCAATAAGCTGATGACCTCCGGCGGGCGCATCTTTGCCTTGACCAGCGCCGGCGGACGCCGCGTGTGGTCGCAATACGGTGTCATCTCCGCCGCCAAAGCGGCGCTGGAGGCGCACGTGCGACAGCTTGCGGTGGAACTGGCGCCGTTGGAGATCACCGCGAACGCCATCCAGGCCGGCGTCACCGATACCCCCGCGCTACAGAAGGCGAACGGGTACGAAGGGATCATCGCTCACGCGCTGGAGATGAACCCGCACCGCCGGTTGACCACCCCGGAAGACGTCGCCCGCGCCATCGTCGCCCTGGCCGCCCCCGGCACGGCATGGATGACCGGAAATGTCATCCGCGTCGATGGGGGAGAGGATATCGTCGCCTGATTCTTACTCATGCTCATGCTCTTACTCATGCTCAGAAGCTGAAACTGTTGTAGAGTTTCGGGGACAGGCACCGAAACTCCCTATAATTGAGAAGCTTGATCAGATAGAAGAGCAGTTCGCTTACACGAAGGGTGGAGTTTCGATGTCAGTTCCCGAAACCGGTGCCTCTTCCGTCGGACTGAGCTATTTGCTTACAGACACCGAAACCTTGTGTCAATTTGTGTAATGTACGAAATCTGTGGATAAAACCAAAGGGTGACTATGCAATTTTCCGGGCCGTTCAGTTTCGACTTCCTCACCGAGCGTGAGTGGCTGCTCACCAATGGGCTGGGAGGGTATGCGTCGTCGACGCTGTGCGGCATGAACTCCCGCCGCTACCATGGCTTGCACGTCGCCGCGCTGCATCCTCCCGGTGGGCGCACGCTGTTGGTGGCCAAGCTGGAAGAAGTGATCACCACCCCGGAGCGCGCCTACCGGCTCTCTACCAATCAATACCCGAGTAATATCTATCCCACCGGCTACCAGTATCTGCAGTCCGTCAGCGTTGATGCGCATGATATCGTCATGCTCTTCGAAGCGGGCGGGACACGCATGGAGAAGCGGGTGCGCATGGTGCCGGGAGAAAACACCACCCACGTGCGTTACCGCAATCTCGGCGACCGCCCGTTCGATCTCTCCCTGACGCCGCTGGTCAATGCGCGGGATTTTCACGGGGAAACCGCCGACGAGAGCATCCATTTCAGCGTGACCGCGGAACGGTGGTTGCATGGACCGACCGTGCATGTGCACCCGCACTGGATGCGCGATGGCTACTGGCTCTACGCGGACGGCGGCGCCTGGACGGAGAACCCGAACTGGTATTACAACATGACCTATTTCTGGGAGCGCCGCCGCGGGCTCACCGCCGTCGACAACCACTTCTCTCCCGGGCGCTTCGAGACGACGCTGAACAGCGGTGAGGTGATCACGGTCATCTGCTCGCTGGAACCGCCGCCTGAGAACGGAGAGGTGCCGGTTCCACTGGGGCCATCATTCCCGCTCCCCGAGCCCTTGCCGCCTACCCAATATGCCGAGGAAGTGGCGCAACTCTGCAGCACGGCGCATACCTTCCTGGTCGAGCGCACCACCGTGCATCACGAAGCAATTGCCCACGGGCGCACGGTCATCGCCGGCTATCACTGGTTCGGCGATTGGGGGCGCGACACCATGATTGCGCTGCCGGGGTTGTGCCTGACCACCAAGCGCTATGAAGATGCCGCGGAGATCCTGCGCACCTTCGCCGCCGCGCGCCGTCGCGGGCTGCTGCCGAATCTCTTCCTCGACTCCGGCGAAGGGGAGGCGTACAATACCGTGGACGCCTCGCTCTGGTTCTTTTACGCGGTGGAGCGCTATTATCACGCGACGCACGACTGTGCGCTGGTCGAAGCGCTGCGCCCGGCGCTGGAAGAGATCATCTATTATTATAGTCACGGCACCGATTTCGGCATCGGCATGGCGGAGGATGGGCTCATCGCCGCCGAAGCCCCCGGGTGGCAGCTCACCTGGATGGATGCTAAGGTCGGCGACTGGGTGGTGACCCCGCGCATGGGCAAGCCGGTGGAGATCAACGCGCTCTGGTATAACGCCTTGCGCGTGATGGAGCAGTTCGCGCGGGAGTTCGGCTGGCCGGGCGACTACGACCTGCTGGCCGATCAGGTGCGCAAGAGCTACACCGCATACTGGTATACCGAGGGGGGATACCTGTATGATGTGCTGGATGAGACACCGGATGCCCGCCTGCGCCCGAATCAGATTTTTGCTATCAGCCTGCCGCACAGTCCGCTCGATATGAACCGGGCAAAGAGTGTGGTGCAGGTGGTGGAACGCCACCTGCTCACGCCGTATGGCCTGCGAACGCTGGCGCCTTCCGACCCGGAGTACCGCGGTCACTACGACGGCAACACCTGGGAACGCGACGGCGCCTATCACCAGGGCACTGTCTGGGCGTGGCTGATGGGGCCGTATGTGGATGCCTACCTGCGCGTCAACGGGCACACCGAGCAGGCGAAGGCCGTGTGCCGAACGCTGCTGCAGCCGCTGCTGGCGCATGTCCGCGATGCCGGCATTGGCTCGATCTCCGAGATCTTCGAAGGCAACGCCCCCCACCTCCCGCGCGGCACCATCAGCCAGGCCTGGAGCGTCGCCGAGGTGTTGCGCGTCTGGTTCGAATGTCAGGAGAATTTGTCGTAATTTTCACCGCAGAGGCGCAGAGACGCAAAGGAATCGCAGAGGGAATTTTTCTTTGTGTTCTTCGTGTCTTTGTGGTGAATCGAAAGATACCAATGATACGTCGCCTGCTGATCATCCTCGAGATGATCAAATTTGAGCATACGCTGTTTGCCTTGCCGTTCGCGTTGATTGCCGCGCTGGTGGCGGTGCATGGGCTGCCGACCTGGCCGCAGTTGGGGTGGCTGCTCTTGGCGATGGTGGGGGCACGCAGCAGTGCGATGACCTTCAATCGGATTGCCGATCAGGAGATTGACCGCCGCAATCCGCGTACGGCGAAGCGCGCCTTGCCGGCCGGGCTGGTCTCGCGCGGGGCGGCCTGGATATTCATGCTGGTCACTGCGGGGCTGCTGGTGCTGGCGGCGGCGCAGCTCAACCGGCTGGCGCTGTGGCTCTCGCCGGTGGCGCTGGCGGTGGTGTGGGGATACTCCTTCACCAAGCGCTTTACGCGGCTGTCACATCTGGTGCTGGGCCTGGCGCTGGGCATCGCGCCATCAGCGGCGTGGATCGCCCTCACCGGCACGCTGCCGCTGCCGCCGATGGTGCTTACGCTGGCGGTGATCGCCTGGACAGCCGGGTTCGATATCATTTACGCCTGCCAGGATGTGGACTTCGACCGCCAGGTGGGGTTGCATTCGCTCCCCGCGAAGCTGGGTGTCGGAGCAGCGCTTCGCATCTCCTCGCTGCTGCACGTGCTCGCCTTCGCGCTGCTGGTGACCTTCGGGCTGCTGGCCAAACTCAGTATCGGCTACTGCGCCGCGCTGCTCCCGGTGGCCGTGTTGCTCATCGTCCAGCATCGTATCGTACGCCCGAACGACCTCAGTCGCGCCAACGCCGCCTTTTTCACCGCCAATGGCGCCATCAGCCTCCTGTTGCTGCTCGGGGCCGCCATCGATGTGCTGGGACATTTGTTGCGACACTGAGACCCATTGGTCGGAGACAGGGGAACAAAGCTGAACATCGCGCCGGGTATCACCGCCGTATAATAATACGGGTGGTGCAGCATGGCCGACGAAGCGAAACGACTGGCACAGGATGAGATCAGCATTGTCGCGGAGCGCCTGGCGCTCGCGTATCCCTATATTGAACAGCGGAAAGAGGCGGAAGGGGTGCTCACCGACTCGCCGCTTGACAGCCTGGTGCGCGCGATCCTGAGCCAGAATACCAACGACCGGAATCGCGATCGCGCGTTTCACGAGCTCAATGCGCACTATAGCACCTGGGAGGAAGTCGCCGCCGCGCCGATCACCGCGCTGGCAGAGGTTATCCATGCCGTCAACTATTCCTTCACCAAAGCCAGGCGCATTCAGGATCTCTTGCACCGGGTCTATGCGGAGCACGGTGAATATTCACTGGATTTCCTGCGGGATTATTCCACCGAGCGCGTCCTGGAATATCTAGAGAGTTTCCCCGGCGTTGGGCCGAAAAGTGCTGCGATCGTCTGCCTGTTCGCATTGAAGCGCCCGGTGATGCCGGTCGACACCCATGTCTACCGCGTCACACAGCGCCTGGGATGGATTCCCGCACACACCTCACCTGAACGTGCCCATGAACTGCTGCAGCAGTTGATCCTGCCCGCGCTGGTCTTTCCGCTGCATATCGGGCTCTGGGAACATGGCCGTGTCACCTGCCGTCCCGAACCCCGTTGCGGGCAATGCGCCATTTACGAATATTGTATCTATGAGGCCAAAACCGCACCGCGGCCACCGCTGGAACTGGCTCTTGCCATTACCTCCGTGCTGGATCAGGCTGCTTGACGGCTATAGAGGGGAACCGTTATGATCGGAGCAGTAACCTGGCGAAGGAGAATCACTGTGGGCAACAGGCCGGTTGAAGAACTGCTGGCGGATGCGCGCGAAACATATGGCGTCTTCGGTCGAGCGCAGCGTGCGCTGAATATCGTTGATCAGGCGCTGGAGGTGGAACCGCAAAATGTTGAGGCGCTGAACTTGCGGGGCGCCATTCTCTACGAGCTGGATCGTGACGAGGAAGCAGCGGACTATCATCGCCGTGCGCTGGCCGTGGAACCCCACTCGGTGGAAGCCCTGCATGGCCTGGCCTCACTGGCGAATGATGCAGGCCGCTACACGGAAGCGCTGGACTGGCTCAACACCGCTTTCCAGAGCATCCCTAAAGATCCCAACCCGGAGTTGAAGGAAAATGAAGATTATCGGCAACGCCTGATTGCTGAACTCTACAACGAAAAAGCCTTCGCCCTCTGGTACACCGGCCACCACGACGTTGCCGAGCGCCTGCTCACCAAGGAAGCCCCACTCGCCTGCCCGCTGGAAGTGGAAAACTTCGAAGAAGAACTCGAATGGCTGGAAGAACATCCGGACAGACCGGAGTGAAGGTAAAAAGGCAAAAAGGACGAAACTCGAGTCGGCGCATCTGCTTATCCACACGGAAAACGCAATAGTCCTGCCTAATTTTTACTTTGCCCTTCTTACTTTTTCCGTTCCACCGGTCTTCCGTTCGGTTTCGCGTCGAAGAGTTCCGAGACGGTGACGAAGGTGTAACCGCGTTTGTTGAGTTCCGCCAGCAGTGTCGGCAGGATGTTCAGCGTGCCGTCCACCAGCCCGTTATGCAGCAGGAGGATGCTGCCGGGGCGCACCTTACTGATGATGATTGATGCCTGTTCCTGTGGCGGGTGTTTGCGGTATTCCCCGGCGTTGATATTCCAGTAGACGATGTTGTAGTCCAGCGAATGCAACTGAACGGTGACAATGGGGTCGACATCCCCGCCGGGGGGGCGGAAGAGGTAGGTCTCCTGACCGGTGATCTCTTTGATGACCGCGCGGTTGCGCAATACCTCGGCGATGATCTCCTGCCGGGTCAATTTCGTCATATTCGGATGGGTGTAGGAGTGGTTGGCCAATTCATGGCCTTCCGAGAGCAATTGCAGTACCAGGTCGGGGTATTGCTGGGCCATCTTCCCCACCAGGAAGAAGGTGGCATGCGCATCATATTTCTTCAACTCACCGAGGATGCTGGGCGTGTAGAGCGGGTTGGGGCCATCATCGAAAGTCAACGCGATCCGCTTCGGCCCCGTTGGCGCACCGTGATAGACATCGCCGCTGGACGAGATCGAATGCATGCCAATTTCGGAGTAGAGATCGGCCAGTGCGGGCAACACGCCTTCCATGCTCGGATCGATCGCCGCTGCTTTCTCGAAGGCAAAGAGCGCTTGCGGCACTTCATGCACATCGCGGTGCCACATGCCTAACTGCGTGAAGAGCGAGAGCGGCATGGGATCGGGCATGGTCATGTCGATCAGGCGGTTCTGAATCTCGCGCGCACGCGCAGAGGTTTCCGTGGTGTTGTTCAACTTGCCGGCGACCGTGGTCACGGTGATGGTGTCTTCCTCGATCTTCATGCCCCGGTAATCATAGGCGCGCACGATCAACTGGTGCTCGCCGGGGGCTGCGGCATCGGCATCCCAATCAAAGTGATAGGGCAGTTCATTGATCATCCCACGCATCACCTGATCGGCGAGGAAGACCACAAATTTGATTTCCTGCGTGCCACTGTAGGTCACCTGGATGGTCTGCATGCCACGAATGGTGCCGCCGGTTTGCGGGGAGACGATGCGGAAAGGCTTTTTGTGCTCCGGGGAGTTCGTCGTCTTGGGTAATTCAAGCTCCAGGTTGGTGCGCTGAACATGGATGTCCGGAATGGTGACGGGATCGGCGATGAATTTCTTCAACACCTGCGGATTATCGGCAATAATCATCGTCAACGGCAAGCTGACATGGTGGTCCTGCGCCAGGAAGTCCATGCCGTAGAATGATTTCGCCGCGAAACTGCCGAACTCCAATGCTTTATGCGCATAGCCCATGCGGCGATAGATCTGCGCCAGCGTTGCCATCAGGAAGGGCGATTTCTCCCCGCCGTCCAGTGCAGCCTTTCCCGCCGCGGCGGCATCAGTCTGCCGGTCGAGCAGCATGTAAACATAGGCTTGCAAGGCTTTGATGTGCACATCGTGCGGCGCCAGTACGGCGGCATGGTCGATATAGACTGTCGCCTCGAACACGCGGTTCCGGTGTAGTAAGCAGAGGCTCAATCCCCAGAGCGCGGTGAGCTGTTGCGGGTCTGCCTGCAGAGATTTGTGAAAGAAGCTTTCTGCGGCGATGTAATTACCCGCATACATCTCCACCACACCCTGCGCGGACAGCATCAGGGGATCGGGAGTGCCTCCGGTCTGCAGGGGGGCCAGGATAGAGCGCGCGGCATCTATTTCGCCGCTTTGCAGCAAGCCCATCGTGCGCTCGATAGCATCAAGCGAATCTGCGGAGTGCGCTGGCCGGGGGAGTATGAAGGCACAGAGCACAAACGCGATCGTGATGACGATTGATATGGAAAAATAGTTTCTACGCCTCATCTCGCCACTATAATAGCCCTGCTTCCCACGAAAGGCAAGTTGCCCACGTTGTCCCATGCTTGGCTAGCCGTAAAAGCACACAAAGAACACAAAATATGAGCTTCAAATCGGCCGGCAGCGACCGTATTGCCAAAAACGTTTTTCCGCTGCATGAAGAAAGGATTTTCCGCTCCCTGCTCGAACTCTGATAAGACCTTGGACTTCCGACCTTTGACTGAATAGGGGACAACGATGGCAAAATCGATTTTCATCCGTCGACCCATGACGGAGAATACACTCACGGACAATATACAGCAATTATTCCAGCGGAAGATCACCGAGCGTTGTAGCGCAGTGATCTCCACTGATGGTCCTGCAGAGTTAACGGTGTCGCTGGAGATTCGCCCGGGCATCGGTTGTGAAGGATTCTGCATCGAAGACCGCGGCACAGGAGAGATCACCATTGCCGGCAACGATGAACGCGGCTTGCTTTACGGCATCGGCAAGTTCCTGCGCACGGCGACGTTCAGCGATGGCGAGTTGACGCCGGGCGACTGGCGCGGCGTCTCGGTGCCGGAGAAGCCGGTGCGCGGCATCTATTTCGCCTCGCACTTCCACAATTTCTACCACGACGCGCCGGTGGAGAAGATCGAGCACTATGTCGAGGAGATGGGGCTGTGGGGGTATAACGTCATCAGCGTCTGGTTCGATTTTCACCACTATAACGGCATTGAGGATCCCGAGGCACAGACGATGCTGGAGCGCTTGCGGATCATCCTGCGCGCTGGGCAACGCATCGGCCTCGGCGCCTGCCTCACCACGCTGGCCAACGAGGGGTATGCCAACAGCCCCGAAGAGATGCGCGCGGACTGGACCGCCGGGCATGACGGCTATCATTATGCGCCCCATGGGCACTACCACCGCGAACTCTGCCCCAGCAAGCCCGGTGCGGTGGACACGGAGATGCGCTGGGTGGCGGAACGGCTGGAGGCTTTTGCCGGCATCAAATTCGATTACATCTGGCTGTGGCCGTATGACCAGGGGGGATGCACCTGCGCCGCCTGCGCGCCCTGGGGGGCGAACGGCTTCCTGAAAATGGCGGAACCACAAGCGCGATTTTACCGCGAGCGCTGCCCGGAGGCGAAAATCATCCTCTCCACCTGGTATTTCAACCATTTCATCGATGGCGAATGGGAAGGCCTGGCGGCTAAATTCGCGCAGAAGCCGGACTGGGTGGATTATCTGCTGGTGGATGATTACGGCGATAATTTCCCGGCCTTCCCGCTGGCGCATGGCGCCCCTGGCGGCCTGCCCATGGTGAACTTCCCGGAGATCAGCATGTATAATTGCTGGCCATGGGGCGGCTTTGGCGCCAATCCCCTCCCGCGGCATCTGCAATCGCTGTGGGATGCCAGCGGGCACGTGCTCTCCGGCGGCTTCCCCTATTCGGAAGGCATCTTCGAGGATATCAACAAGGCCATCTGCGCGCAGTTCTACTGGCAGCAGGATAAACCGGCACTGGAGACGCTGCGCGAATATATCGCCGCCGAATACTCGCCGGAGGTGGTGGAGGAGGTGTGCGCGGCGGTCGAGATTTTGGAGCGCAATATTGCCCGCGAGCAGGAAGTGATCGGCGATGAGAAATGCTTTGTCATGGAGAAAACAGCCGGCGCCGACGAAGCCTTCGCGCTGCTCTCCCGCGCCGATGCCAAACTGCCCGCGAATGTGCGCGCCAGTTGGCGCTGGCGCATCCTCTACCTGCGCGGGCTCATCGATGCCGAACTGGCCGCCAACGGCTTTCACAGCAACGACCGGACCGAAGCGGCTTATCAGGAATTGACGGAGATCTTCCATGTCCAGGAAGGCATGTTCGTCGTTGCCCCCCCGACTCGTGAGGCGCTGGCAACGAAGGATCGGAACCTTAATTTCTAATGTGAACCGTACAGCGGTTGTATTGTGTGGGAGTTTGGGGGTATGGGAGTGTGGGAGTATTACCCTCGTTCAGGCACCCCCGTAGCCGCATCCCTTTACGGGTGCGCCGAATTTAGGCGAGGTCGGATGGATAGTATTTGGTCCATGGTCGCGGGCATTATCGACGACGCACCCATAAAGGGATGCGGCTACAGCACTATACCATAAGCCGTATACCATCGACGGAATAATAGCAAAGGGTAACACGTATGGGGGTGTGGGAGTACAGGCAGCACCGGCAAAAATTCCACACTCCCAAACCCCCATACTCCCACACTCTTCCTACTGCTCGCCTTTCCCCAACTGCTCCTCTACCAGAATGACATCCTCCCAGTGCGGCAGGCGCAAGGCGATAATGGCTTCACGGGGCATGCCATCGCGCAGCAGCCTCACCGGACTCAGATCGGTGCCGGACGCGAAGACCTGGTAGGTCTCATCGGTTTTATGCAGGATGTAGGTGCGCCCGCTGCCGCCTTTCTCCGGCACCACTTGCATGCAGGCCCAATTCCCCCAGACCAGCGAATCGCCGTAGAACGCCGGCTCACGGCCCAGAGATGCCTGGACGCTGGTGCGCAAGCAGGCATTGACGCCCGTTTCCGGCAGCAGGGCTACGGTGGTCGGCAGTATCAAGTCAGCGGCGGTGAGCGGACGATTCAAATTGCTGCGCATAAACGGCTGATCGATGATTTGCCCGTTGAAGTAAAACTGTACCGCGTTGACGCCGGGGAATTGCGTCAGCATCAAGATGATGGCGGCCATGCGGAATTTGTCGTTGGTCGGGCAGCTTCCGGAGAAATCGAACGGCAGCACCCCATCTTTGATCTCATTGATGTACGCGGTGAAGTTGACCCCCGGCGGCAACATCGGCACGAATCCTTTGGCGGCCGGGGTGGGGCAGATATCCCGCGAGGCCAGGATATCCAGCCCCTCCTTGAGATTGCGCGGGTGCAGTCCGCTCACCAGAAAGCCGATCTCGCCCGTCTGCTCCTGCACCACGAAGGTGTGGAAGGTATGTTGCCAGGGGTCGCCAATGAAATAGCCGCCGATATTCTTGATCGGTTTGCCATCCGCCTGGAAGTGATAGGTGCAGACTGACGGCACCCACCACCAGGTTTCCAGCGAGGCGACAATGGCGGTCGCCTCATCGCAGGTGAACGTGCCGCAGACGTTGCGATAATTCACCGTCAGCACGTTTGCTTTCGCAGTTGGACACGGATTGGCAAAACGCGTATCCGGCCCGAAGCAAAAGCTCATCACCGGCAGCGGGGCGATCAGGTCGGCATATTCCTGCGGACTGACGTAGGGGCCGAACTTCGGCAACCGTCCCGGCGAAACCACCGCATAGGTGCGGTTAATATTTGGAAACCGTGATGAAACGACGGTGGAATAGGGCTTGGATGGAATGGTGACTTCCGGGGGCGCGACTTTCATCATCACCGGCGTGCTGGTGATGAAGGAGGTGGAGGGAGAGACGACAGCGTCCCGCGTCGTCGCCAGCGCCACATCGCGCGAGGGGTCATAATGGAAGGTCAATAATGAGACGGTGACTGCCGGTCCGGCAGCCGGGTCTCCGCATCCTGCGACAAATATGCTCACGGCCATGAGGCCGCATGCCAGCATCCACCAGCGCATCGTTCACTCCTTCGATCCCGTCAGCAACGCGTACTATTTTTCATCTGTCATCCGCCATCCGGCAGGCAAAGGCCGCCGCAGGCAGAAGATAACACCAACTATGTCATAGGCTGGCAATGCCGTCTCTAAACCGAAGGGAACAGCGCATTGTGCGGAAAGGATCGCGGCTATGTCGCAACAGTATATCCCCGTAGACATCCTGGCTTTCGGGGCGCATCCCGACGATGTGGAGTTGAGCTGTGCCGGCACCTTGTTGAAAGCCCGGGCGCAGGGGCATCGCACCGCGGTGGTGGATTTCACCCGCGGGGAGATGGCCTCGCGCGGCACGGCGGAAGAGCGCGATGCGGAGGCGGCGCAGGCCGCGGCTCTGCTCGGACTGACGGCACGGCGCAATCTCAACCTTGGCGATGGGCGGTTGATGGATACACCGGAGAACCGCGAGTTGATCGCCGCGGAGATCCGCCGCTTCAAGCCGCGCCTCATCCTCTCGCCCTATCCCGGCGACCGCCATCCCGATCACGATGCGGCAGGCAAACTCATCCAGGCCGCCTCCTTCTACGCGCGGATGAAAAATCGCCCGCTCTTCGACCGGGAGACCGGCGAACCGCTGGAAGCCCACTCGCCCGGCCTGCTGCTCATCTACCTGATGCACGAGCAGGAGCGCCCGACGCTGGTGGTGGACGTGAGCGAGTTTCATGAGCAGAAGATGGAGATCGTCCGCACCTACCGCTCGCAATTCCTCAACCCGATGCCCGGCGACTACCAGTTCATCGGCACCAGCGATTACCTCCACATGGTCAACGCCCGCGGCGCCTTCTACGGCTCGATGATCCAGGCCGCCTATGGCGAACCCTTCCTCGCCCGCAGCCCGCTGAAGATTGGCGATCCGCTGGTGTGCCTGGCAGGGGGAAAGGCGGGATTGTGAGAAGAAAAATGAGAAGTGTACCTAGCTTTAGACCGTATTTCGGGGACAGACACCGAAACTCCCTGACTTTGATAGGCTTTGCCAGAGAAGAGGACGGCTTGCTGTAATCGAGGTGGAGTTTCGATGTCAGTCCCCAAAATACTGCCGGCTCTCGTTATTGTCGCTATATCCCTCTGCGTTGCCTCTGCGTCTCCGCGTCTCTGCGGTGAAAAATCAATCCTTAAAACAGCCGGCTTCTGAACCACGGCACCACCCCTTCCTGCTCGATCCCCCAGTAATAGCGCGGGCGCAGCCATCGGAAATAGAGGCCGATCGGCAGCGTCGCTTCACCGGCATGCACCAAGGTCAACGCATGGGTTTGGGATGTCTTTGCGGGGAGTTCCGTCGAGATGAACGGGCCGGCGGCGTTCGGGCCGGTGGAGCGGATGACCGAGATGCCGTGCTCGACGCAATAGCTGCTCGCGCCGGCGTATGGCTGGCCGCTCAAGTCACATGGTACATCGGTGAAACCGGTGCCCTGGGCATTGATGTAGGCGTCGAGGATTTGCGGGGCATCGCTGTCATTCTCAAAATTCAATTGCAGATAATACGTCACGCCGTAATTGCCCGCATTGCCCACGGCATTCTCGCTGTCAAAGCTGTTGTCCTTGCGGTATAACTGATCGGCCCCGCACCGCTGGGTAACGAGCACCCGGAATGTCTCGCCGGTAAACCGGCAGGGGGCAATCTCGCCGAGAATGCCGTCGTGCTCCCAACTGCCGCGGTTATGCACGGTGGAGGGGATGACAGGGCCAGTGAACGCGGTGAGGTCTTGTTCCGTGGTGCAGGCCACCGTGCGCACCTCGTAATTGAGCGGCGCGGTGCCGGTGATGTCGAATTCCACGGTGGCGCCGAAGAGATAACCGATCTCCACCGCATCGTTGGCGTAGATGACCGCCACGGCATGCGGCGGTACCGTCAGTGCATCGGTAATCGGTGCTAATCCCGTGAGCGTCGCTTCCGCCAGCGACTTGCATTGCGTGCCCAGCAGATCGGCATTGAGATCGCCGTAGACGAAGTTGCCCCGGCAATGTTGCACGAGGATGCCGACATCCGAAGAGTTCTGAATGGTGATGCCGATCCGTGCCAACTGGTTGCTCGCGTTGACATGCCAGAAGAAGACCCGATGCGCCACCGTGTCTCCCGTCGCGCGTGTCACCGCATCATGCCATAACACATGCCCGCTGGTCACATCCGCCTCGTTCAACGTCTCCGGCGAATCGGAGACCATCAGCCGCCGATCCCCGCAGGGAACGGCCGAGGTCCAGGTAAGGTAATTGGTTGGGTACGTCCCCTCCAGGTCCAAGGTGGTGACCGGCCAATCACCTTGCGCATAGAGGCGGGAAGAGAAGCTGATGAGAAAGAGCAGCATAAGCAGCCCCAGGCAATACCGGCTCATCCGCGGTGACATCCCTGTCATTACCCCTCCATCAGCTCGCTATCATTGCAAAGTGTGAGCACACCTACTGTTCCCGTACCAGGCGAATGTGATACCTTCAATATTGTTCGGCATCTCGTTAGATGGTCATCGATGCGGGCTTGTGGCAATCCATCATGCGCAGGTTAAGGTCACAATGCCGCTCTTTTATGGTACACTACCGCTATGCGACACCGGATACCCTACGCCATCGGCAACTTTGAACAACTGATCGAGGGAGGTTATTACTTCGTTGATAAAACGGGCTATCTGCGTGAGTTGGAGTTCTTTCAAACCCCTGTCTTCCTGCGCCCGCGCCGTTTCGGCAAGAGTCTCTGGTGTTCGTTGTTGGAATGTTATTATGACGTGAATCGGCGGGAGAAATTCGCGGCGCTGTTCGGCAGGCTGAAAATAGGACAGGAGCCGACGCCCGAGTGCAACAGCTATCTGGTAATGCGCTTTAACTTTTCCAAAATTGAAGTGCGTCCGGATTATACGGTATTGCGTACCAAGTTTAACCGCGAATGTGCCAATAGCTTCTCCACATTCATCGCCCAATATCGTGCGCAACTCGGTGAACTTGCTTTCGACGATGATGCCGATGCCGCGGAAAGCCTGGCGAAATTATTAAATCACGTAAAGAACCACCATCTTCCGCCGGTATATTTGATCATCGACGAATACGACAACTTCACCAATCAGTTGATCACCACCCACCAGGATGCGCTTTATCGCGAGCTCACTACCGGCGATTCATTCTTGCGCACCTTTTTCAAGGTCATGAAAGCGGGGGTGGAAGACCGTTCCATTGGGCGCACCTTCATCACCGGCGTGCTGCCGATCACGATAGATGATCTCACCAGCGGTTTTAATATTGCGGAGATCGTCACACTGGCCCCGAATCTGTTGTCGATGCTGGGCTTCACGCAGGCGGAAGTCGAGCAATATGTTGACACGGTGTTTGCCGACTACGGCTTCGATCAGCAATTGAAACCGCAAGTGTTCACGGCACTGCGCGAGTTCTACAATGGCTACGCATTTGCCATCAATGCGGAAGAGCGCCTGTATAACTCAACCATTATCAGCTATTTTTTAAAGTCTTTTATACTCAATCAGGGAAAACTGCCGGGTGATTTTATCGACGATAATTTGCGCACGGACGTCGGTTGGATCAAACGACTGGCCAGTGGAGAACAACCGGCGCGGAGCATGCTGGAACAGATTCTCCTGGAGAATGCGCTCCCCTATGACGAGAAGATGTTGCGCTCAAAATTTAACATGGAACAATTTTTTGAGCGGGATTTCTATCCGATCAGCCTTTTTTATCTGGGCATGCTGACCATCAAAGATCGTTTTCACATGACACTGCCCAACCAGACGATGCGCGAAATCTTCACTGAATATTTCAATACCATCTCGCGCATTGAAGTCTCGCGCGGGTATACCCCTTATTTCGAGCAATTCCTCACCGATTTGAATCTGAGCAAGCTGTTCTCCGGCTACTGGGATGTCTACATCGGCCAACTCCCCGCGCAACTGTTCGAGAGGATGAACGAAAATTTCTTCCGCACCACCTTCTTCGAGCTCTGCTCGCGCTACCTGGCTCGCGACTTCACTTTTGGCGTGGAAGTGAACTATCCATCCGGACGCAGCGATTGGGAGATGTTAGGCAAACCGGACTCCCCTTTTGCCGATCTAAAATTCCTGGTGGAATTCAAGTACGCCCCGGTGAAAGAGGAGGCGACTTGCCAATGGCTCCAACTCTCGGCGCCGCGCCCGGAGGATGTCACCCAGGTCACCGCCTACGCTGATGATATTCGCCGTGCATTCCCACAATTTACGGTGCGAAGGTATATCATTTATATTGTCGGACGGAAAGGGTATCGGATCTTTTCCCTCGATGCTGCCGAATAGCGCGACGACCCGGCTCGCCCCAAATTCCGCATTCCCCCCTCACTGGTCGTGGCTGGCAGAGATGCAAAATCGCATGGTTCCCGATATACACACTCCGGTCATGCAACCGGCGACTTGCGAACGTGAACAATCGCATTTTGCGTTCAAGACACCGCAACTCCCTCTTACCACACCTTCGTACAATTCCGGAAACGACCCCCAATTCTGTCAAAAACCATGCACCCGCTTTACTGTGTCACCACTGTACCCATCTGTACTACTTCAAAATCGCTTCCTTTCACGCGGCGGAGGGTGGAGAGGTCGTCATCGTTCCAGCGCGGGTCGGGGGCGCCGCTGACGTACCAGTTGGAGCCGTTGTCGGCGACGATCATGCCGTACTTCTTCAGCGCGGTGAGGATCACCTGTACGCTGGCAGGGAAGGCGCTGATGTCATAATTCGCCTTCAAGCGCACACGCATACCCATGGGTGGCAGATTAGCATCGGTGAGGCTGCTGGCGAAGTGGCGGGCCGGCGCGACATACGCATGGCGACTGTGCTGCACGGTGAAACGCAAGGCGTGGGGGATGACCTTGTTGATCATCACTTCATCATAGCGCACCAGACCGGGGAAGATCGGCAAGCCGGCGGCGTCCGCCGAGGTCCAGCCGGCAGGGCGCAGTGCGTTGGAGGTGAGGTCGAATACCGCTCCGGAGCCGGCTTTCCAGCTCTTCCCGCCGTTCACCGGGTACGCGGCATAGAGTTCGTAGAGCTTCCAGTGATCCTTGTCGATGATCAGTACGTGTCGATCGCCGGTAGAGGAGGCGCCGCCTTCAATGGGAGCGTTGGCGGGGATGGGGTAGGGACCCGGGTCGCTTTCATCGGCGTAATCGAAGGTGACCGGCACCTTCGGCTGATTGCCCGGCACCAGCATGTACGGGATGCCGATGGGCGCGCCGTTCCATACGGTGCCGAAATCCGGGTGCAGTCCGGTCGTCAGCCCGATGCTCGAAATGAGCGCAGCCGAGTTCGGATCCACCGGCGCCTGCGAGATATCCTGGTTCCAGGGATTATCCGCCGGGAATACGCTCTTCGTGATGGGTGCGGGCTTACCGCCACCGCCATCCCCGCCGGCCCCCTGCGCGCTCTGCCCACCGGAACACCCGAGCACGACGGCCAGCGCCGCCAAAAGAGACAACATGGAGCTGATCTTCATAAGCCCCCCTGGAGTTGCTAGATAATCCGTCATACCCATTCCCCACTCGATGCTAACACTGGCTGGCAAAGCCGATGCGTTACTCTTGCTGCTGTCAATATATTCCTTGTTTGGTAAGGAAATAACGTATGAGGAGAATGACGGCCGGTGGCTGCCTTCGCGCCTTTACACCTGGTCCGCTCACCGCGGGAGGGCGAGGCTCCTGCCGAGTCAGATACGAGAACCGGTTGCATAATCTGGCTCCGCGGGAGCGTCGCCCTCCCGGGGGCTAGCGCCGGCGCCTCCAGAGCGTCGCCTTCATCCCTTCCAGCACATTGAAAATGATCGGGCACTCGGCAGCCTGGTCGAGGATGAAGAGCATGCGTTGCCGGATTGCGGGTTTGTCGAGATGCGGGTATTCCCGACAGTCACGTGGCCGCGCGGGGTAGACGCTGCAGCGGTTGCCATCGAGAAACGCACAGGGAGACTGCGCGAAGGCGCGGTCACACAGCTTCCCCGGCGCGGCATACTCGCACTCGATATCGCTCACTTCCCGCTCCAGGTGCACCGCCAGACGCACCAGGTCTTCCGTGCACAGGGAGATTTCCAAGGCACGGCAGCAATGGGCGCATTGCGTGCAGTCGATCTGTGCGGTCACTTCGCGCACCAGCTCGTGCACAAACGCATCCAACCGCTTATCGCTCCAGGAACATTTAAATTTGAGGAAGATCCGAAAGTTAATATTCTCATCTTCCGCCTGTTCAGTCCGGCGGCGTATGGTATCCAGATCGGTGATGAGCGTTGTCATGGCAGTAATCCTACTGCCGCGATTCAGGTTTGTCCAGCAGTGTTTCACGCAAAGCCGCAAAGACGCAAAGTACAGATTCGGTTACGCTTTCAGCGCATGAATCCTGAATCCTGCATCCTGAATCCAACCTGGAGAAGGAACCCACTTCCCGCATGTACAACTAATAGGGTGGATAATGTTCATTCATTTCGCGCAGTGATCGAGGTATTTTGTATGCAATATCGTCCGTTGGGAAAGACCGGTTTGCAGGTGTCCGCGCTGGCCATGGGGTGTATGCGCTTGCCGGAGCATGATCCGGAGTTGGCCGGTCAGGTGGTGGATGCGGCTATCGCAGCCGGAGTGAACTATTTCGAAACGACCACCTGGTATGTCAATGGCCGCTGCCAGCATCTCACCGCATTGGGGCTGAAGGGGCGCAGCCGCGGGTTGATCGTCTCCGGCAAGGCGGGGATGGATGCGGATACCACCGCGGATAGTTACCGCCAAGAGATCGAGAAGCAGATGGAGATCCTTGGCGTGGATTATCTCGAATTCTGGCAGGTGGGCTGGTTCGGCGCCGACCGGCTGGAAGTGTTGCAGAAGAAAGGCGGCGTGCTGGAGGCGCTGGACAAGGCGCGGGAAGATGGGCTGATTGGCCATATCGGCTTCACCGGGCATGATTCACCGGAGAATTTCACCAAAGTCGTCGAATCCGGCATTTTTGAGAGCATGACCATCCCATACAACATGCTTAACCGTTCGTATGCCTCCACCATCAAGCGCGCGGGTGAATTGGGGATGGGCGTGGTAGCCATGTGCCCGGTGGCCGGCGGCATGCTGGCCAGCCCGGCCCGGCAACTGCAACAACTCATCGCCGGCGGTGCGCAGACCACCGCGGCGGCGGCACTACAGTTCGTGCTGACCAATCCGGATGTCAGTTGCGCCTGCTCCGGTATGAATACGCTGGAGATGTTGCGGGAGAACGTCGAGACCGTGGAGCAGTTCACCGGGATCAGCCCCGAGGATCATGCGCGGATGGATCGCATCCTCGATGAGTTCGCTGCACTGGGCGAGCGCTTCTGCACGGCCTGCGGTTATTGCAAGGACTGCCCGACGGGCATCGACATCCCCGGAAATTTCAACCTGTACAACCTGGCGCGCGTGTATGGCCTCACGGACTGGGCGCGGTCACAATACGCCGGCATGGACGCCGCCAAGCGTGCCGATGCCTGCGTGCGCTGTGGCGCCTGTGAGCCGAAATGCCCGAACACACTGCCGGTGATGGAGCAACTGGCCGAAGTGGTGAAGGTGTTGGGGTAAAAGCGCCCGCGAATTTCTACTCTTACTCCTATGGGAGTCGCGAATAATTTGGCAGGCTCTCTTGTCGTCGTCCCTCACCCCCGGCCCCTCTCCCAGAGGTAGAGGGGAGTGCACTGTATGGTAGCAGGTGCAGGGTAGTCACCCCTCTACCTCTGGGAGAGGGGTCGGGGGTGAGGGAGAACGGCTGGATAATAAATAGTGGGGCGCGGGTTACCCCGCGCCCTGAATGTTGAAAGATAAGTAATGCAAATATTGGCTCGCGGATGACGGATTAATGCGTCATCGGCAGCTCATTCACCACTAACCAGTACAGGCCGAGTTGGCGCACAATGGTGGTGAATGCATTGAAATCGACTGGCTTGCGCACGAAGCTGTTCGCGCCCAATTCGTAACTCTTTGCCAGATCGTCCTCCTCGGATGAGGAGGTGAGGATGACCACCGGCACCTGTTTCAGGTGCTCGTCTTCACGGATGCGGCGCAGCACTTCCAGCCCGTCGATATCGGGAAGACGCATGTCCAGCAGAATGAGGTGAGGCACTTGCGACTGATCGCGTTGTGCATACTCACCGGTGCAGAAAAGGAAATCCAGGGCGTCACTGCCGTCCTGGGCCACGATGACGTCGTGCTCCACCTGGCAGTGTCGCAACGCACGCGTCGTCAGCGCCACCTCCAGTGGGTTATCCTCGACTACGAGAATGAGTTTTGTCTCCAAGGGCACCTCCTTTACGATGGAAGGGTGAAGTAAAAGGTCGCGCCTTTTTCGACTTCACCTTCAGCCCAAATCGATCCTCCATGACGACTAATGATGCGTTGTACAATCGCCAGCCCGATTCCCGTCCCGGGAAATTGTGCTCCGCTATGCAGGCGTTGGAACGCGCGAAACAAACGTCCTGTGCGTGTGATGTCGAATCCGACGCCGTTGTCACGCACAAAGTATACCAGTTGGCCGTTCTGTGCCATTGTGCCGAATTCGATACGGGCACGCACCCGTGTCCCGGTGAACTTCCAGGCGTTTCCCAGCAGATTCTCAAAAGCGATCCGCAGCAAACGCGTATCCCCATGCGCCATCAGGCTGGGGGTAATGATGAACTCCGCCTGACGTTCAGGATCTTTCTTCTGCAAATCTATCGTAATCTCCTTCATGATAGCGCTTAAATCTACGGGCTCGCGCTCCAGGTCGCCGCGCGAGACATGGGCAAGGCTCAATAAGTCATCGATGATCTCCGCCATGCGCCGGCAGGAGAGCTGGATGGAATCCAGGTATTCCATCCCTGGTTTGTCCAGCAAATGCCCATAATCTTCGCGGAGCATGTGGTTGAACCCGTCGATGGTCCGCAGTGGACTGCGCAGGTCATGGGAGACGGAGTAGCTGAACGATTCCAGTTCATGATTGACGGCGTTCAATTCGGCGACTCGCCGCTTCAGGCTGGTATTCAACGAGCGGATTTCCTGCTCAGCGCGGGTACGGAGGATAGTGTTGATGAAGATCTCCCCGACAATCCGCAACAGGCCGACGATCTCTTCCGGCCAGCATTTCTCGGCATGGACGGTCGAGAATCCGAGGTAGCCCACCAGGGTGAAGTTCGACATCATCGGCACCACCAGGCATGAGCGCACGCCGAACGCGGTGAGCATCTCGCGCTCCGCCGCAGCTTCCGTGGGCAACTCCTGCAGGCTGGGGAGATGAATATCATCCCCGCGATAGAGGGCGTTTATCCACCAGGGGAACCGCTCGATGGGAAGCTGCTGCCGGTCGGCGGAGGTTGGTGCGACATCTGCCGCGCGCCATTCGTACTGGTTGTTAATGAAGCGGGCATCCGTGGAGAGCAAGTCGACGAAGCCCCGGTCGGCGCCGACGAATTCGGCCAATCGCTGCAGTGCGCGGGTGATCTCCTGATCGACCTCCTCCGTAGGGCAGTTGAGGAAATGGGTGGAGAGCGAGGTGATGATTTTATCGAGCTGCAAGCGCTCCTGCAGATCACGCTCCGCCTGCTTTCGTTGCCGAATATCCCGAATAAACACCAACAAGGCATCGCGATTCTGGTAGCGGAAATATGTGCCGGTGAGCTCGACATCCAGCGGTGTGCCGTCTTGACACTGATACTGGCACTCGCGGGTGAGCGCGGGCTCCCGGTACAGCGCGGGGTCGAACAGCTCCTGCGGGTCGTCAGGGGGGTGCAGCAGCAATTGTTCGATTGTCATGCTTTCCAACGCGCTGCGGCTGTAACCAAGCCAGTTCGTCGTCACCGGGTTGGCGGCGAGGATCCGGTGGGTGCCGGCTTCAACGATGATGATCATCTCCGGCGCCCCTTCGAATACCGCGCGGAAACGGCTCTCCGAGGCGGCCAGGTGGGCGGCGGACTCCCGCGTCAACTGCATCACCACAACGAAGACGATGATCAGCACGCAGAGCAGGAGGAGAACGAAGATGAGCAGGATGCGGGAATACGCGATGGCAACCGGCAAGTCAATATCAGCGCAGGGGAGCAAGGAGAACGAAGGCATTGCCGGCGGAAAAGACGCAGCAGCATACACCGCGGGCAGTGAGCTGAATGGTAAGCCCAGCACTGCCGCGAATATCAAGGCGAGCCGGCAGGCGAGTGAACGCCCGCGGTGCGATGTCCGTGACGGGGGCAGGGAGTCGCGCACGTTGATACCCTTATATAACTGCATAAAGCGCATACTGACGAGATGAAGCTTGCATCCGGAAACCAGACCCCATCATTATTGCTGCACGGGGTTATTTCCATAAATGCAGTGCGATATCCTGCTTGGTTGGCATCTGCATGCTTATTATCGCTGCTCCGCCGTCATGTCGCATAGTAGAGCGCTGAGACAATTGGGGCACATGTGGCACGGCCATCCTGACCGTGGGTCGCATGCGCATCCTGCGCATGCGACGTCGCCCCGACTGGAAGTCGGGGCGACTCACGGGCTGGAAGCCCGTGCTACGTATCGTTATGCCGCGATCTCCCCCATGTCGGCGCTGGCGGTGAAATCGCGTACGATCGCGAGGAACTCGCCGGCTTTTTCATCATGCGGCAGCATGCCGCACTCGTCTATCACCACCAGCCGGGCTTCCGGATGGCGATAGAGGAGATCGGAGGCTTCGTCCACCGGCGTATAATACGCATCGCGGCCCCAGATGAGCAGGGTGGGTTGGGTCAGCGCGGAAAAAGCCATGCGCATCGGCAGGTCCAATCCACCGCTCAACAAGGCGGCGAACGCATAGCGGCTGCCGGGCTGATGCGCCGCGGCGTGTATCTCGTTGACCAGTTCCGGTGTCACGATTGTGGTGTCATAGTAGAGATGCTCGTGCAATTCGCGCACGATATTTTGCATGGACACCATGTTGTAGTACAACGAGGTACCGAGGACCGGAGAGCGTAGCGAAGAGCGTGTGACGCCGTCCACAATCGAGGGGTGGCTTCGCGTGGTCCCGGTGGGATTGATCAGCACCAGGCGACGCAGGCTGTCCGGTCGGCGGACAGCGGCATTGACCACATAACTGGCACTCAGCGCGCTGCCAAAGGCATCCGCACGCTCGCCCACAACATCCTGCAGGAAGTCATGCACGAGATCGGCATACATCCGCCCGGTATACGGGATGTTCGGTTTTTCCGACAATCCGAATCCCAGCAGATCAATGGCATACACCGTATAATGGTTCGCCAGGGCGGGAAAGACGTTGCGCCACTCCCAGGAAGAGGCGCCGGCACAGGGGGTGTGCACCAGCAGCAATGGCGATCCCTGTCCCATGCGATAAAAGGCGACACAGCCATACACCCAATCGTAATAGCCGATTTCTCCTGGAAGCGGTTGCGTCATCTGGCCGGCGCGATAGGCGATAATGGCATTGATGGTGGCCGGGACCGCCACGGCGGCCCCCGCCAGCAGCAGTCTCCTCATCGATTTATTCATACGGCTTTCCCCTTTCCTGCGGTCCTCCGCCTGCCGTGTTAGGATCCGGCATGAAACAACGCTTGCCATCCCTGAGTGATTGAACGGCGCATGCGATCCGTAAAACGGGATTTTCTCGCCGGTCCGATTATATCGGCGATTGCCGGGTCGCTGCTCAACCGGTCATAGAGGACCGGATTATCCTGCTGTGCGCGCAAGAGATCAGCCTCCGCCTCGCGGAAGCGTTTCAATCCGCGCAATGCGATGCCGCGGATCAGGTGGGCGGGCGTCGCTTGCGGGGCCAGCGCGATCATCTGGTCTGCAGCGCGCAACGCCTTCTGGTATTGCTTGCGATGGATGAGAAAATACCCCAGCCAGAAATAGCCTTCCGCGTTCTCCGGTTCCAGCGTGACCGCCTCTTCCAGTAGATGGATAGCGCGGGGGATTTTTTCCATGCTGCCGTAGGTTAACGCCTGCTGCCGGACCACTTCCGCATCGTGCGGGAGTAACTCGCGCGCGTGTTCCAGATCCTGCAAGGCTTCCGCATTCTGTCCCATATCGCGGTGGATGAGCCCGCGTGCCAGTCGCATCCGCCCATCCTGCGGCAGTGCGGTGACGCCAATGTTCGACAACTCGAGGGCCTCGGGATAGCGATCCAGCACACAGAGCGCCTTGATGCCCAGCAGATAGCCGAATGGCCGGTCACGATCAATCGCCAGCACCTGCTGGCTCAGTGTGTATGCCCGCTCGATATCCCCGGTATCCAGGCAGACCTCCGCCAACAACCCTACCAGCATCGGCGACTGGGTGCCATGCTGTGCCAGCGCATCGTCAAACCATGCCTTGCGCACCTCGGGCGGGGTGTGTTCGGATAACGCGAGGTGAATGCGCAACAGCACTTCTTCATCAAAGGGGTCGAGCGCCAGGGCGGTGCTGAAGCGCGCCAGGGCGTCATCGCGCTGCCCGCAGAGGAGATCGGCGAAGGCCAGGTTGTATTGCAGGCGAATATTGCTCGGGTGCATCTCGACAGTCAGCCGGCCCACTTTGGCGGCTTCTTCATAACGGTTCAGCTCCAGAAGGCAGAGAAATTGCTGTTCGTAGGCCTCCAGCGCATGCGGCGCCAGTTGCGCATATTCCGTGAAGTCTGCCAGCGCCTGCTCGAATTCTCCGCGGCGGAAGAAGATCATGCCGCGACGATAGTAGCCGTATGGTTCGTCGGGAGAATCGTCCAGATAACGGTTGATCCAGTTCAGCGCGGCGTTGTAGTCGCCTTGCTCCGCGGCAATGCGGGCCTGCAGCATGGCGGTGTGCGGTCCATCCGGGTCCAGCTCCCGCAGTTTCTCCAGCGCGCTCGCGGCTTGCGGCAGGTGGCCAAGATCCGCCATCAAGTCCACTTTCAGCCGCAATGCGGGCAAGAAGTCCTTCTGGAGTTGCAGGCAGCGGTCGCAGGCGGTCAGTGCCGCCTGTCCCTGCTCCATGGTGACATGCGCCAGCGCTTCCGCGAAATGGGCTTCCGGATCTTCGGGATGCATCTTCACGCAGGCGAGAGCATCGTCCAGCGCTTGAGTATAATGACCGGTCTGGCGCAGCAGATGGGAGCGTCGCGCCAGCGCCAGATGATCCTGGGGGATCTTGTCCAGGTAGGCAGTGAGCGAGGCGATGGCCTGCTCGTAATTCCCATGATCCTCATGGAGGAGGGCACGATTGAGCAACACGCCCGGCGTGGTGGGATCGATGGATTCCGCCTTCGCCAGTGTGGCCTCCGCATCCTCGTGTTTGCCCAGCATCAGCAGTGCCTGAGCTCGACGGGCGAGCGCCTCGGCATTGTCCGGTTCCATCGCCAGGAAGGCATCCAGATCGCGCAGCGTGCGCGCCGGTTCGCCCACCAACCAATGTACCACGGCGAGGCGCATCAGCACCTCGCCGTTCCAGGGCTCCTGTTCATACCAGCCCTCCAGCAGCGTCAGTGCCTCTGTAAGGCGGCCGGCCTGAATCATCGCCTCTAACTGCTGATCACGTTCCGGTTTGTATGCATCCTCACTCATAATCCCTCACAACAGTTCGCTGCCCTTCCTGCCGGGAGCGAGCATCTTCGCTGCTATCATTGCCATCGCTTTCAACGATTAGACCTGTTATATGGCTGTAATTGTCTACGCCGTGTTATTTCATTTGCTCCGCATGATTTGTGACGAATTCGTGAATGTGCCGTTCCCGTGGCGCTGGACGGCGTCTCTTTCCGGCGCTCCCGTCACGGGATACGGCGACAGTCCGATAAGCCTCTGCCAGGGTGAGTAACCCTGGATTAAAAGTCGACATCGGATGCGTTGAGCACCTCACATTTGTCGCGCGTGCAGTGGGTGCCGTCCACCGGGCAATCTCCCTCGTCCTTTCCATCGGTGGGAAACATCATTCCGCAGGTTGGACAGCGGAAGGATTCTGCGGTTGAGCCAGTATCTCCAGGTTCAGGCATGTTAACCTCCTTGGTCGGCGGTCTCCTCGTCTGCGGAGAAATCCGCCGGACGCCATCGGTGTAGATGATGCTTCTGCTTTTCCCGCCAAACCGCGCGAAAGAACCTCAGATGTGATGCATACGTGGACAGGTTGCTCTGACTCTGCACCAAACGGAAAGGATGTTGGAGAGAAGTGTAGGAGTATGGGTGTTTGGGAGTGTGGAGGTTTGGGTTGTGATAACGCCTGTTTACCCATACGCATGAACAAGGCTGGCGGAGTTGTCATTTGATACAATCAGCGCAAGTCATATTGATCAACACGGCTGTACGAAAGAGCGCGGTCACATCGCAACATGTATTTCGTATGATAGGGATAGTTTTGGGGATACTCCCGATATGTATGGCAGGCGGAGAGCACAGATGAACAAGCGAGATATGTTTCTGGTGGGCGCGGCGGCCGGCGTGGTGGCAGGAGGATTGACCTGGCTCATCACGCGGGTTGTCACCGAGCCGCGTGGCGTTGTGCCGCTGGTCATTGGGGAGCCGTTCCCCACTGTCAGTGGAACCTTACTGTCCGGTGAACCATTCACCGTGCCGGACGATATCGCCGGCGACATCGGGCTATTGTTGCTGGGATGGGATTATGCCGCGCGGTTCGATGTCGAGGCGTGGGCGCGATTCCTGATGGAGACCTATGGAGAGCAGCCCGGCCTGGTCACGCTGGAGATGCCAATGATCAGCGGGGTGGGGCCGTTGATGCGCAAGGCGATCGATGCCGCCATGGTGCGCGGCACCGCCCCGGAGGAGCGCAGCCACGTGCTCACCATCTACGGCGACTTGCGCGGCCTTCGTCGCCGCCTCTCAGTGACCCAGCCCCGCCACGCGCAGGTGTTCCTGCTGGGGCGCACCGGTCGCGTCGCCTGGCGCGCCTCCGGACCGCCAACCGAGGAACTGAAAACATCGATCACGCTGGCGCTCGCTGCACAGGGAGTCGAGCCGCGTGAATAGCAGGCGTGTCCGAATAGAGAGGGTAGCCTATTCCCTAATCTCGAGTATGGTCGGATGGGAAGTATGGGAGGAATAGGAGATATGGGAGAAATGGGATTCCATCACATCATTCCCATTTCTCCCATTCGTCCCATAACTCCTAAAGCCGAGCGTTTACGCACTTTGGGACCGCTCTAGATAGCTCTTCCAAGCCCCAATCGCCTTGGAAGAGCTATTGACTTTTCCTCAATGGAAGGAATTTCCCCTCCCTATAGCCAACTACTCATGCGGCCTGAGAAGCAGGCAGAGAGGGTATGGCATGAGTGTGGCTCTTGATGCGGAACTGATCGCGCTGATGCGCACCGGTGACCACGCGGCGTTTACCGCGTGGCTCGCCGAAGATGCGGATGCCTGTGTGGCGGTCGATTCCCAGGGGATGACGCTGCTGCACTGGGCCGTTGCGACGGATCAACCACAGATAGTAGCCGATTTGCTTAATCACCCGGCGGTCGATATGCATGCGCGGGAAGCATCGATGGGGCGCACACCGCTGCACCTGGCCGCCAATAAAGGCAAAGCCGATCTCGTGCAACTGCTGCTGGATGCGGGTGCCAATGCCACTATTGCCGACAAACGCAAGCGCCGCCCGCTGGACCTGGCGAAGAATCCCGCCACCATAAAGGCCTTGCAGCAACCCACGCTGCAGCCGGCGCTCACCCTGCATGACGCGATTAAAGCCGGGGCAGTTCGCCGTGTCTACCGGGTGTTGATGACGCAGCCCGCGTTGCGCGGGGCTGTCAGCGATGAGGGCCGAACCGCCCTGCACTGGGCCGTCGTCACCGGCAGCGAGGAGATGGTCGCGGCGGTTCTTGCTGCCGGGGTCCCGGTCATGCATGCAGATGCCGCGGGGAGCACGCCGCTCCATGTCGCTGCCATCCACGGCAACCTCACGCTCACCCACGTATTACTGGCCGCGGGCGCCCATCCGCAGGCGGCGGACTACCAGGGTTTCACCCCGCTGCATGTCGCCGCCGGGCACGGTGATGCCACGCGCTACCTGGCGCCGCCTTCGCCACCCGACCCGAATATGGTGTCGGAGGTCATCGATGCTGGCGTCGCGTTTGAGCAATGCGCCTTCGACTTTGAACTGCTGGTGGCTGACCCGCCGGCAATACGTGCGGCGGTAACAACGCCCGTAACGCTCGCGCCTCGTGAGGATGCCGCCATAGCGGCTGTGCTGCTGGATATCGGTGTAGACTCCAATACCTGCGCGTATGGTGGCGTCACCCCATTGCATCTGGCGGCGGATGAGGGCGATGCGGCTATTTGCTCCCTGCTCATTGCACACGGCGCCTTGCTCGATCCCCGGCTCACCGTCTGGAGCGCCACCCCGCTGCACCTGGCCGCGGTGCGCGGGCATGACCGAATAATCGAGCTGCTCCGCAACGCAGGAGCCGATGTCGAGGCGCGGGACAGCTTCGGGCGGACGTATGCGGAGTTATGCGCGGAACACCGCGATGCGCACTACTAATCCGTATGATGCGCCTCATGATCCTCCACCGCCGTATGCCGATGCGCCCACCCCGCCGTGTGCATCCGGTTGTGCAGGCTGCGATGGGCAGAGGTGAGCGCCAGGCGCATGCGACGGTAGGCGTTCACATCGGTGCAGGTGGCGATGGTGTCCAGGTAGGCGAGGGCGCCTTCGATCTGGGTGAGGATGGTGAGTGCGTCGGCGGCGGACATGAAGGGGGTGCCGTCTACGGCGACCATCACCGGGGAGGAGTGCGCCTGGATGGCTTCCGGCTGCTCGGGGTGATGGCCGCGCACCAGCAGCGCCAGCCAGGAACTGCGCTCCAGGCGGACGGACCAGTGGCCGGCATCTTCGTCGGGATGCACGGTTCGGCTCTCGCGTACTTCGCCGTTGACGATCAGTTCTACCCGCGTCATCGGCACCACCACGCTGGCCACGCTCCATGCCACCTCGACTGTGCCGCCGCCGGCGGGCAGGGTAAGCCGCGTGCCGGTGGGATGGCCGTCCACGCTGAACTCCAGCAACGGCCCGCAGGTGGCGAAGGTGCGTGCCTGACGGACGGCCTCTTTCCAGGCGTCGTAGGTGAAGGCGCGCTCGGTGCCCAGGTAAGCATAGGTCCGCGTGGCGCCCACCGCGACGTAGGCACCCATCTTGTCCGTGCCGCCCACCGCACCGGTGAGATAACCGCAGTTGAGATAGCGATACCAGTCGAGAAGCGAATAGGGATCGATGCTGGTCATGAACTCCACGGCATCCGCGTTGCCGCTGATGATGGTGGCGGCGTGCTCGGCGCGCGGGTAGGGGAAGTGCGACATCACCACCACGCCATCCTGCCGTTTGCACTGCTGCGCCCACTCGGTGAGCAATGCATCCACCGGGTCGCCCAGCGCCGATTCCAGCGGCCCACCGTTGCACATGGGGGCGATGAGCGCGCCGTTGTACCCGAGCAGCGAGATGTGGCCGAGGATATTCTGCCGGTTCTCCGAGCCCAGCCGCACCAGGTGCTCGCCGTCGCCACCTGCTTCGCGCGAGCCCCAGGTGGTGCAGCCATCGAAGTCGGCCACGCTGGAGTGCATCTCCCCCCATTGCGAGCCGAGTACATTCACCACGTTGACCCCCTCGCAGGCGCCTTGCAGCAAGGCCGCGGAGGGGGAGAGGAAGTGCACGTGCGTATCGGCGCTGACCCATCCGCGCTCGCGCCACGGCAGCACCTTTTCCAGCTCGATAGTGATCTCGCTGGTCGCTGATGTGATCTCGACCACCTGGCGCACAGGGCGCATCTCGAACCCCTTGTAGACTTCCAGGTAGACGCGACCCAGCGGCAGGTTGACGCGCGTTTCGCCGCGGATATAGGTGCCGTAATGCACGCCGTCGCGCACGTAATCGACGCCGTTCTCTTCGAGGAATGATGGGTTGGGCAGGCGTGGCCGGTCGATCGGGGGAAGGTATTCCCCCGCCTCGCCATGCAGGTGCAGCCGCACCGGCACCGGCAGGCCGCTGTCCCTGGCCACCGTGCGGATCACCACCGATTGCCGGGCCGGCGTTACCACGCACAATGGTCCGGCGCTGCCGTGCTCGGTCAACTCCGCCGCCGGGATTGGTTGCTCACCCGTGCAGTGGAACATCGCCTGCGGGTGCGCCGTGTATTCGATGAGAATCTCCCGGTCGGACAGTTGCGGTGGGCAGTCGTGGATCGTCGCCTCCCATGTTTCCTGTGGGTAGCGCGGTCGCGGGCAGGCGGAGATCACCTGGCCCAGGTCGAGCTGGATCTGCGCCAGCAGGCCATTATGATCGAGCGCCGGGTAGAATCGCTCGCCTTCCGGCAGTGTCAGGATGGCTTTCCGGCGCGCCTCCCAGCGCAACGGCGAGGAGACAACCTGCCCGGCGGACACTGCGCTCACCAGCACGGCGCCGCTCACCGGCTCAAACCGTATCCCGACCAGCGGCACCTGCGGGCGGGGATTCTCCCACGCCCATAACCAGTAGGCGCCTCCGCCGCCGCTGCCGGCGATGCCCGCACGTGTCTGGCTTTGCCCCCACTCAGTGGTCGCCTGCTCATGCGCCGCAGGGCGCGGGCAGCATTTCGGGGCAAGCACCGCCGCAAAGCAATTCTCCCCCCAGCCGAACGGCAACTGGAACAGCCCAATCTGAAACCGCCGGCGGATCGTCACGCGCTCCTCGGAGCCATCGGCATAACACATCACGTAATCCGCCGCATGCTCCCCCAGCCGCGCAATGCCGTCCAGCGGTTGAATGGGGATACCCTGCGCATCGCGAAACGGGCGGATATCCGAGGTGTGCATGAACACCAGCCACGGTGCGGAAGCAGGGGCAAACGCGCAAGAGACAGGCACATCGGCGATCAGCACTGCTTTATCAACGGCAAAAGGGATACCGTGGCAGACGCATGCACCGGACGGCGCATATGGTCCGGCGGCGATCAACTCCGCGGATACACCGCTGCCTGCGAGTTCGCATAAATCGGCATTTCCCTGCAGCGGCAAGGGGGTAAAGAGGGGGGAAGCGGGGCCATCGATACAAGCGGGCATCGCGGAACACCTTTCACGGTAGATGATGCGCTATTGTCTCGCCATGATCCTCGCGTGTCAACTGACCACACATGCCCCGGATTAACTGGGGCTGGTATGAGGTGTTATCGTAAATAATCATCACAGCCCGAACACCCTTTTCGGTGTTTCGACATACGTCTGCTGCAGGAAGTCGAGCGCCGTCGGTTCATCGAGAATGTGCCGCTGGGCGAGATCCTCCAGCACGTTGGCGATCTCCCCGCGCACGATATGGTTGATGCCGGCGATGGTCTCCGGGGCGGAGGAACAGTCCGATCCCCAGCAGAAGCGCGTGGCCGGCACCACCTCCAGCCACTCGGCCAGTGCAGAGCGGAAGCGCGTGCGCGACATCCAGGCGATCCAGGTGAAATCCAGGATCACGTTGGGGAACATGCCCGCCAGGTACGCCGTCTCGCCGACATACGGATTGCCGCCGTGCAGCAGCACGAAGGTCAGGTCTTTATACCGTGGGTCGATGAGCAGGTTATGCAGCAGCAGCGGATTGGATTGTGCCAGGTTCGCATGTCCCCAGATCTGGAAGCCCGTGTGAATCACCACCGGGAGCGCGTGACGTTGGCAGGCCAGCAAAGCATGACGGAACGCGAAGTCCTGTACGGTGCGGATGTCCGCCGGCGTCATCGTATCTTTCTTGGCGAAGGCGGCGCGCGCCTCCTCAGGTGAGGGGTCGGAAAAGGCGAGACCGGTGGTATACGCCATCGCCGTCTTCATGCCAACCACGCCGTGCGCGCGCCAGGTGTCGATGGCGGCGTCCAGCGCATCCAGATAGTCCGGCAAGGTGGTGAGTTGCCCAAAATAGCCGCAGATCCGGTCATAATAGCAATAGTCATCAAGGGGAAAGTCCGGCGAATAGGCGCAGTAATCGCCGAGGATGGCCGGGTCGATATAGGCGAGCAGGTTGATGCGCGAGGAGAAGGTTCGGAGCGGGCTCTTTGCCGGTTCATGGTCGCAGAAGGCCAGCATATGGGCGATATGCGCCTGATCCAGCGCGGATGCGAAAGTGGCGCGGTCGCCACGGGCGCGCAACTCTCGTGCACGGGTAAATATTTCGGGGGGAGCATCCGAGCGCAGGTAGACGCCGGGATCGATACCGTACAATACCCGGCAGCCTTCCGCATAAATTTTGCTGTCGATGAGTGGGGCGGTGGTGTCGAATGAGTCGAACCGCTGTGCAACTGCCTCGAGTGCCGGCACCTTCTCTTCCAGGTGAGCATGCGTGTCCAGGCGCTCGAGGCTTAAGGCACACGCGCGAATCGCGGATTGACTCATGGGTGATTCCTCCTGTCAGCACAGCATAAATTCGCTAAGTGCCTTGGGATTCCTCTCTGAATTGCCATAGGCAAAACAGTCCAAAATCCCGTATAATATAACCCGTTATCACCCCCACACGTGAGTTAGCCTGAATAAGGAGTGCAATACCGATGTCATACCCTTCCATGCCGAAAGCCTATCAGTTGCTCGAGCAGTTGAACCTCTACAGCCAGTTGAAACACGAATATGACGCCGAGGGCATTACGCCGATCCTCTCCCGCGTCGAAGAGATGCTGGGACAGGCGCTCGCTGACCTGCGGGCGTTGCCGGACAGCGCTGAGCTGGCAGGGAAAGAGCCGAACGATCTGCCGTCCATCCAGCAGCGGCGCCCCGCTGGGACGCATGCCCTCTGGACGTCCTTTGACGCAGCGGAATATCGCCGTCGGCTGGAAGGGGCGATGATCGCCCGCTTTGCCGGCTGTACGCTGGGCGCGCCGGTGGAGTTCTGGGAGGTCGTGCGCATGGAGTCCTGGGCGAAGGAGATCGGCGATGTCTTCCCGCCCACCGACTATTGGAGCGCGATTCCCGAACCGCAGAACCTGCGCTACAATGTCAGCCGTTGCGATGCCTACACGCGCAACAAGATGGACGGCGTGCCGGTCGATGACGATATCACCTACACCATCCTCGGCCTGCTCATCGCCGAGGATCATGGCCTCGACTTCACCGTGCGCGAGGTGGGCGAAGCATGGGTGAAATACCTGCCCTATGCCTGCACCGCGGAAGACATCGCGCTGAAGAACCTGCAGAAGGGTGTGTCGGCGGAGCTGGCCGGCGCAACGGATAATCCCTATTGCGAGTGGATCGGCGCCGACATCCGCGCTGATGCCTGGGGCTACCTGGCGCCCGGCCTGCCGGAGAAGGCCGCCGCCATGGCCTACCAGGATGCGTACATCAGCCACCGGCGCAACGGCATCTACGGCGAAATGTACTTCTCCGCCGCCATCGCCGCCGCCTTCACCGTGGATCATCCCGTCGCCGCGCTGGAGCTAGCCTTGTCGGAGATCCCCGCGGAGTGCGCCATGGCGAAAGCCGTGCGCTGGGCGCTGGATGTCGCGCCGACCATCACCGATTACCGCTCCGCCCGCACGGCCATGGACGAACAGTTCAAGGGGATGCATCACGTGCACACTATCAACAACGCCTGTCTCACTATTTGGGGCCTGACTATCGGCGGCACTGATGTCACCCGCGTGCTGGCCGAGACAGTGGCCATGGGCATGGACAACGACTGCACCGCCGCCACGGCCGGCAGTATCGTCGGTGCGGTGGTCGGCATCGATGCCATCCCGCCCCACTGGTACGCGCGCTTCAACAACACTGTGCACACCTACATCAACGGCCACCCGCACGAATCGTTGAGCGACCTGCTCTCGCGCTTCAGCATGCTGGCTGCCCGGCAATTTGAGACGATCAACGCATAAGAGGGATGAGCGATGCAGAGTGACATCAAGGGAAAACGCGTACTGGTCACCGGGTCCGGCACGGGCCTCGGTCGGGAGATCGCGCTGGAGTTTGCGCGGCAAGGCGCCGATGTCGCCCTGCATTATGCGCACAGCAGCGCGGGGGCCGCATCCGCCGTAGAGGAGATTGTGCAGGCGGACGGCAAGGCGCAGGCATTCAAAGCCAACATCGGGTGCGTCGAGGAGACGCGCGCGCTGGCACATGATGTCCTCGACTTCCTGGGCGGCCTCGATGCGCTGGTCAATAATGCCGGGGTGACGGCATCGATCCCCTTCGAGGAGATCACCCCGGAGCAGTTCGATCTGGTGTATCAGGTGAATGTGCGCGGTCAGTTTTTTCTCACACAAACCCTCCTGCCGGCGCTTGTCGCCAGCCGCGGCGCCATCGTCAATCTCACCTCGATCCATGCGCTGGAAGGGTGTATCGAGCATTCCATTTATGCTGCGACGAAAGGGGCGATCATCGCCATGACGCGCGAACTGGCCATCGAGCTGGGCATCAAGGGCGTGCGTGTCAATGCCATCGCCCCCGGCGCCGTGCCCGTGGAGAATCATTTCAAACTACTGCCGAACATGAGCACCGAAGAAGTGATACGCTCCACCGGGGAGGCCATCCCCTGTGGCTTTGCCGGCACCCCGCTGGACATCGCCAATGTCGCCGTCTTCCTGGCTTCGGATGCCGCGCGCTACATCGTCGGCCAAACCATCGTCGTCGACGGCGGCACCACCTCATGGATGCCCTTCGGCGACGGCTTCAAATCGCCCGGGCTCCGCTTGGGGAAGGGGTATGTGCCGGGCATATAAGTTAGATTCAGGATGCAGGATTCATGATTCAAGGATCATATCCGCACCCCGCATTTATGACTATTACGCCTTTGCGTACGCGTTTTACAGCCGCGATCATTGAGAGCTTAACAGTGAAATGCCTGGTTGTCACCATATTGACCGTGGTATGACCAGTCAATGATCGCATCAGTAATTGTTGAGTCTCACGCTAAGGCGCAAAGACGCAAAGAGGTTAACATGCAGGTAGCTCAAGCTTACGGTTATAGTGCTTGAATCCTGTATCTTGCATCCTGAATCAAAAACGGAGGTTATACATGTTAGGTTGTACCGGACAATTGATGAATCGGGTAAAAAACGGCGATTTGCTGTTATTCGGGTGTATTATGGACTCGCGCTCCGGCAGTGTGGTGGAGATGTATCACGAGTGCGGATACGATGCGGTGTTGATCGACCGCGAGCACACAGCGTTGAATACTGAGACCATCCTCGAACATATCCGCCTCTGCCGCGCGCTGGGCATCCCCTCGATGGTGCGGGTGGCGGACCACAGCTATCACGAGTTTAACCGTATGCTGGATCAGGCGCCGGACGGCATCTTCGTGCCGCGTATCCGCACACGCGCCGATGTGGAGCATGTCATCGATACCGTGAAATATGCGCCGCTGGGCCACCGCGGGCTGGGCGGCAGCACCTGCCCTGCCGGCAAATATATGGGCTGGCCGCATGTGACGGAGCAGGTGGCGTACGTCAACGAGCAGCTTGTGGTCGGCATCCAGATCGAGACGGCGGAGGCGCTGGCCAACCTGGATGACATCCTCTCCGTGCCGGGCGTGGACATAGCCGTGGTCGGCAACGACGATCTCTCCTTGGGGATGGGTATCACCGGCCAGTTGGACAACCCGCGCTACCTCGCCGCCGTGGAGACAGTCATCGCCGCGTGCCAGCGGCACGGTGTCCTGCCGGGCATCGCCGGCGGCGAACCGACCTGGGTGCGCTATTGGAAGGACAAAGGCATGCGCGTCTTCTGGGCTGCCGCGGATATTTGCTCGATGTGGGATGCCACGCGCAAAGGCATCGCCGCTATCAACGCGAGCCTGGCCGCCGAGACGGCACCGGATTCACCGTTCCCGGATGCGCAGCAGCGCGAAGCGATTCGGTATTCGCGATGAGCACGATGCTTGAGACGACCTGCACATCACCCTGCGTCGTGCGGCTCAACGCCGAGACGCTCCCTATGAGCGGGGAGGAGCGCGCACTGCTCGCGGCGCGAAACATCACCCTCGTCGAGGTCGAAGGCGGCAGTGATGCCGAGGTGCTGGCCGCCTGCCGCGATGCGGACGCCATCATGATCGTCTCCGCCTACCTGCGCACGCACGTGGTGCGTGAGCTGACCCGCTGTAAGATCATCTCGCGCCTGGGCACCGGCGTGGATAAGATCGACATCGACGAAGCCACCCGCCGCGGCATCATCGTCAACAACCTGCCGGATGCCTTCACGGAAGAGGTGGCGGACCACACCATGGCGCTGCTGCTGGCGGCGGCGCGCCATATCATGTTCATGGATCGCGAGATGCGCCAGGGGCGGCGGCCTACGTCAGTTGGCGAGGTGCACCGGCTGAGCATGCAGACGGTGGGCATCATCGGCTTCGGCCTCATCGGGCGGGCGGTGGCCAAGCGCTGCCGGGCCTTCGGCCTGCGCGTGCTCGCCTGCGACCCCTGCCTCACCGCGGAACTGGCGGAGCGGGAGGGCGTCATCATGGCAAACCTGGACACGGTGCTCGCCGAGGCGGACTTCCTCTGTCCACTGTGCCCGTTGCTGCCCTCGACGCGCGGCATGCTGGCCATGCCGCAGTTCAAAAAGATGAAACCGAGCGCCGTGCTGGTGAACACCGGGCGTGGGGAGTTGACCAACGAGGATGATCTCGCGACGGCGCTGCGGGACGGCATCATCCGGTATGCCGCGCTGGATGTTTTCGGCTGCGTCAACGTCTTCCAGGCACACGGCTTCTCCACCGAGCACCCCCTCTTCTCGCTGGACAACGTGCTCTTCACCCCGCACGTCGCCGCCGGCTCGCTGGAAGCCGCCGCCGACTGCCAGCGCCGTGGCGCGCAGGCGGTGGTCGACGTGTTGAACGGCACATGGCCGGAGCACCCGGTGAACCCCGGCGTAATACCCTGGTTCGCCAGCTTTCGCCAATAAGAAAGCCCGTTTGTAGTAAGCTACGCAGCACAGCGGAGTAGCGTCGGCGATAGGCCAGCCTCTCATGTGATCACTTAACCCATCGCCGACGGCACTCCGCTGCGCTACGTGCCTGACTACATACGGCGGATACTTATTCCGCGGCCACCGCTTCCGCCTTCCGAATCCCGATGGTCATCGGTTCACCGCCCAGCTCAGCCTGCTCGGTATAGGCGCCGTCCGGGGCGGGGCCGAAGGTCACGGCGTCGGCGAGCGTCTCCGCGGCCAGGTAGGCTTGATGCGGGCGCACCGCCTCCGCCAGCGCCTCCGGCATGGCCAGGAAGAGCTGGATGTGGTCGCTGATCTGCAGGCCGGCGGTCTTGCGCGCATCCTGCACGTTGCGCACCAGGTCGCGTGCCAGGCCTTCACGGCGCAGCTCTTCGCTGATCTCGGTGTTGAGCGCCGCGATGTAGCCGCCTTCCTCAGCCACCGCGAAACCTTCCGGCGAGGAGGACTCGATGAGGATCTCCTCGCCGCTCAGCTCCAGCGTCTGCTCACCCACCTGCAGCGTGAAGGTCTGTCCGGCACGGGCGGCTTCCGCGATGGCCTGTGCCTGCGCGCCGTTGATTTGCCCCAGCGCTTCGCGCATGGCGGGCACCAGCTTGCCGTATTTGCGGCCCACCACCGGCAGGTTCGGCTTGAAGCGATATTGCACCAGCCCGCTGGAGCCTTCCAGGAAGCGCACGGCTTTCACGTTCAATTCGTCGCGCACCTCGTCCATGAAGCGCGTCAGCGCCGCCTCTTCCGCCGGGCCGGGCACGTGAACCAGCAACTCAGCGAGCGGCTGGCGCACCTTCAACCCGGATTCGGAGCGCGCGGAGCGGCCCAGCTCGACCACCTTCAGCAGCACACCCATGTCGGCATCGAGCTTGCCGTCGACCAGCGTCTCATCCACGGTCGGCCAATCCGCCAGGTGCACACTCTCCGGTGCGTCGCTGCCCGCGGTCAGGTTGCGATAGATCTCCTCGCCGAGGAACGGCGCGAAGGGTGCCATCAGTTTCGCCACCGTCAGCAGACAGGTGTAGAGCGTGTAGTAAGCGGCATTCTTATCCGCGTCAGCCTCGCTCTTCCAGAAGCGGCGGCGATTGCGGCGCAGGTACCAGTTGGAGAGGACGTCGACGAAGCTCTCCACCGCGCGGGCGGCTTCCGTCACTTCGTAGCGCTCCAGCCGCGTGGTCACCTCATTGATCAGCGCCTGCAGTTGCGACAGCGCCCACTTGTCGATGAGCGCCAGGTCATCCTTTGCCACCGGTTTCGGCGCCCACCCATCCAGATTCGCGTAGGTCACAAAGAAGCTATAGGTGTTCCACAGCGTCAGGAAGAACTTGCGAACCGTCTCGCCCACCAGGTTGGAGGAGAAGCGGCGCGGGTTGCCCGGCGCGGTGCAGGTGTAGAGATACCAGCGCAGCGCGTCGGCGCCGTGCTCGTTGAGCACCGTCCACGGGTCCACAATGTTCCCCTTGGACTTGCTCATCTTGAAGCCCTTTTCGTCCAGGATGTGCCCCAGGCAGATGACGTTTTTGAAGCAGGGGCGCCCGTAGAGCATCGTCGAGACGGCGTGCAGGGTGTAGAACCAGCCGCGTGTCTGGTCAATGGCCTCGCAGATGAAGTCGGCGACGTGCGCCTGCTTCTCTTCCAGCCACTCCTTGTGCTCGAACGGATAATGCCACTGTGCCAGCGGCATGGCACCGCTGTCGAACCACACGTCCATCAGGTCGGGCACGCGGTGCATTGCACCGCCGCACTGCGGACACGCCCAGGTGATTTCATCCACATACGGGCGGTGCAGGTCAAGCTTGGACAAGTCTTTGCCCGCCTTCTCGCTCAACTCGGCGATGCTCCCCACGCATTCCTGGTGGCCGCAGGCACATTCCCACACCGGCAGCGGTGTGCCCCAGTAGCGCTGGCGGCTGATCGCCCAGTCGATGTTGTTCTCCAGCCAGTTACCGAAGCGGCCGTTCTTGATGTAATCGGGCACCCAATTGATCTGCTGGTTGCCGCTCACCAGCAGGTCCTTCTTCGCCGTGGTGCGGATGTACCAGCTCGACTTCGCGTAGAAGAGCAGCGGGGCATCACAGCGCCAGCAGAACGGGTAGGTGTGCTTGGTGCGTCCCGCCTTGTACATCAGCCCGCGGTCTTTCAGGTCGCGGATGATCAGCGGGTCGGCTTCCTTGAAGAAGCGCCCGTCGAAGTCAACCAGTTCCGGCAGCATCATCCCCTGCAGGTCCACCGAGAAGAGCATGGGCAGGCCATGGCGGCGCCCGATCTCCAGGTCACCGTAGGCCGGCGCGATATGCACGATCCCGGTGCCGTCTTCCAGCGACACATAGTCGTCGGCAATGGTCTGGTATGCCGAGTCCCAATCCACCACATCGCCCGCACCCGGTACGCCGCGGTAGAGGTTTTCGTAGCGGATGCCCGCCAGCTCGCTGCCAGTGAATTTGCGCAGTACTTCTACTTCCTCACCAAGGTTGCGCTCCAGCAGCTCCTCGGCGAGGATGTAGATCTCGTCCTGATGGCGTGCCGCCACGTAGACGCCATCCGGCTTCAGCGCCAGCGCCACGTTAGCCGGCAGCGTCCACGGCGTGGTGGTCCAGGCAAGGAAATAGGCCGGCTGCGGTAGGCCGGCCAGTGGACCGGGCAACTCGCCACCGATGGTCTGCACGCGGAATTTCGGCCAGATGGACGGGTCTTCCGTATCCTCTTTATAACCCTGCGCCACTTCCTGGTCCGCCAGCGTGGTCACGCAGCGCGGGCAGTGCATGTTCACCTTGTAGTCGCGGAAGAGCAGGTTCTGGTCCCAGAGCTGCTTCAAAATCCACCAGCATGATTCCAGGAAGGTGTTCTCGTAGGTGATGTACGGATCATCGAGGTCAACCCAGTAGGCGATGCGGTCGGTCATCCGTTCCCAGTCCTGCACGTAGCGGAAGACGCTGGCGCGGCATTTCTCGTTGAACGGGATGACGCCGTACGCCTCGATATCCTGCTTGCCGTTCAGGTTCAGTTCCTTCTCTACCGCCACTTCCACCGGCAGCCCCTGGGTATCCCAGCCGCCGCGCGCGCCGATGAGGTGGAACCCACGCATACGCTTATAGCGAAGCATGATATCCTTGAACGCGCGCGCCAGTACATGGTGCACACCAGGCTTGCCGTTCGCGGTGGGCGGCCCTTCGAAGAAGATGAAGTCCGGCCCATCTTCGCGCCCGGCATACGAACGCTGCTGCACGCCGGATTCCTTCCACCACGCCACCAGCGACTCTTCTAATTTCGGAAACGATACCTGCGGATCAACGCTGCGAAACACGACGCTACTCCTTTAAATCACAACGCCGGGCAAAACCCGGCGTGTCACTTCGCTCATAATAATATGTATATTGTAGCGGATTTTGCGGGATGAGGGAACCTCGCCAGCTTCGGTGGCTGCCTTTGCTTCGGTGGCTGCCTTCGCGGAAATGCTCGGTAGTAATAAATCGCTACAGGTGACGATGGGCACGCCGGATTGATCGAGAGTGCCCGGTCAAGGCTGTCACCGCGTTTATCTGACCGGTCGCAAAGACGCGGTGACAGCCTTGACCGGGCGTCAACACACAGACCGGTGTGCCCATCGCTGCCTGATTTTCGTTGTCTCAAACGTACTCTACCGCGAAGGCAGCCACCGTGCCTGTGCGTTGATTGGAACTGTTTACACGAGTGAACCTGCTTGACACCCACCGCCTTATGCGGAATAATGTCGGCTGGCTAACGCTTACTTGCAAGGTGCAGTATGGATGATCAGCACAATAGGCCGGAACCATCGCCGGAATCAGGGCCAGCGCCCTCCCATGAATCAACAACAGTAGCCCCACCACCGCTACTCTCCCGCGCGCTGGCGTGCGATGTTGCGGAAGAAACCGCATTCGATATTACCCGACTGCCAACTGCAGCGCGCAAAGTCACCTGGCACGGGCATATCCTGCTCATCATCCTGGCAATGCTGGTCGCCTGCTCCCTCGCCGTAATTGTGGGACGGCGGGCATTTTCCGCTTGCTGGTTCAATTTAACCTTCACATCGACAGGGAAACCAGTTTCATATCTTCATGCGCTGTATCCGCTCCCCTGGCAACAGCAGCAAAAGCTTCAACTTTCATTCTTACTTAGCGGTGACAAACATCGGGTAACGGAGGCCGAACAGCAGCGCGCCATCTGGGAAGCGCATCCGGAGAACAAAGCCTACTTCGCGAATTATGTTAGCTACCTGGAGAAGGAAAAAATCACTACCACGAAACAGTTAGCACATTTCGAGCAGGAGATGCGCATCGGGCAATGGCTCGACCCGCAGAATGCCCTGTACCATTACCTCCTTGCGGATACCCTGGTGCGTTTTTCCGTGGATGATAGCGACCACATGACGAAGAAGGACAAAAAAACCGGACATTATAACTTCCCCGCCAGGATAAAAGATCGCGGCATGCTTGATCGAGCCATGCAAGAGTTCCGTATTGGAGTGACCAAGCCATATCTCAATACGTACAACATGGAGATGATAAAGGGGCAGGTCGCGACACTGCCATCTCACCGCCAACTTGAGGACGAGATGGCGAAGATTATCCTTATTTCACGGCAAACAAATCCAGAGTATAGCCATTACCGCAATCTGGCATTCTGTATCCCGTTTTATGCCCATACGCTGGCTGCCGAAGGGAAGAAGCAGGAGGCTGAATCTTTTCTCCAAAGCTATTATCCCTATATCAAGCAGTTAACCGAGTCTGCAGATAGTCTGGTCGGGATGCTGGTAAATACGGCGGTGATGCATATTGGCGAAGAAGCAAATACTGATATTGATGAAGAAATGGGACGCCATGATCTAGCAGAACAAGCACATGCCAAATTCAAACACATTCGGGCATCTGTTGATACCTTTCGTGAATCGGTAAAGGTCAGTAAGCGCGAGTATCCCAAGCACTGGCGTAATTCGGCAGGATGGGCCTGTGGAAGTATACTGGAGGTTTACGGCGATCAACACTATACAGACGCCGATTTCGCGCCGGCACGCTATGTCGAGCATGTCGGCATCGAAGAACTCGCTGTCGCGGCATTCCCGCTTCTCTGTTGCGTCTTCATGCTGTACCTGGCACTCGTCACCCTTCGCTGGCTGATCACCGTGAATGGGAAAAATATGGCGCCGGTGCTCTCCGGACTTCCCTGGCAAGACACCGTGCGCATTCTCCTGCTTGGGGTGGTGCTGCCGCTGGTGATCTATTTCATCTATTCGCGCTGGTCAGGATTGGCAGGGCGGGAGAGCAATGTGTCGTTTATCTGGCGCCGCATGGCAGTGGAATTCAGCCTGCTGGGCCTCGTGATCATTTTCCTGCCCGGCTTCCTGGCCCGACGTGCCTTGCGGCGGCATTTTCAGGAAATCGGCATGCCGGTGCCGCCGGAAGATACCGACCGGGTAATGCGCGTCAGAGGAAACGGCGGAGCGCTGATCTGGATGATCGCTGCCACCGTTATTGTATCCCACTGGCTGACCTGGCTAGTATACAGGCTGACTGGCCGAGAAATGGCGATGCCGCATCTCGTCACGATATCCGCTTTTGTCGCGCTGGCCATACTGTTCATACCACTGCTCTGGGAGCGGAAGTGGATGCAGTACGCAAGCTACTGCGGTACATTGGCCCGCTCGATTGCCACGCTGCAGGCCATAACCGTGCTATTCCTGGCGCTGGTCATCTACCCCATGCTCACCGCCAACGAGCGCGCGCTGCTCCGCAGCGATCATCTTTTCTATTTCCCGGGTCGTATGGTCGGGATGGGCATTTCTCCACTCGAAGACAAAGTCGTCAAGCGCTTACGCGATGATACCCTGGCGGCCCTTCGGGCAGAGTGGCGTTGAGAATTAGGCCTCGTGTCTACGCTTCTCCGCCACATACCGCTGATACGCCTCCTCCACCGTGCCCGGCATCAGGTATAATCGTCCCTCCCGCCGCACGGTTTCGCCCGGGGCGATGCGTCCGAAGGCCGGTTGGGCGTGGAGGCAGGCGATGGAGGGGTGGCTGTTGCCGCCGACGGAGATGGGCGGGCCTTCCCACCATTGGGCGATCACGAACCCCGGCAGGCGGGAGGCGACGGCGATGAAGTTCTCCGTGGGTGGCGCGCTGGGGTGATAGTGGGCTGTCAGGCCGACATGCTCGGGGGGCGCCATCGGGCAGAGGCGGCCATCGGTGACGGAGACCGTGCGCTCCAGCGCCGGGTCGGCGAAGTCGGGGGCAGCGGCCAGTTGCACGCACACGCCGGGCCGCGTCTCCTCCCAGGCTGTTTCGCTCAGATTGGTGATAGCCAGCGCCAGCGCGACGCCCTCCGTAATAGCGCGGCATTCCCCGCGCAGCGCGATAACCCCCGACTTTTCATACGACACTACCCACAACTCAGGTTCCGGTAGCGTGAAGCGGAAGTCCACAACTTCCCGCAGAATGAATACCGCATCTCCACCCGGTATGGCCACGCCTTCGGGCAGCCAGATATGGATGAAATTCCGCGTATGCGCCTGCCAGTCCAACTGGAGAAAATTGGCCGGTCGCACCGGCCAATCGCCGGGAAAACCGGGGGTGAAGGGAACGGGATGATCAGTCATGATGCGCTACCTGCTTTCGGTCGATATTCGAGATGCTTGATGCCATCTTTCAGCTTACCGCCCGGATACCAGAGCACCATGGGCGTGCCTGTTTTGCCGTACAGACCGGTGAGCCAGGTGTGCCAGAGACGGTGGGTGGTGTAACAGTGATCAGCCAGGCTTGGTTTCCCAATCTCCGGAGCCGCTTGTTGCAGCAATGGCCAGATACCAGTCTGTGCAAGCGCTTTAGCCGGATAGGTTTTCTCTGCCTGCTCCGGGTTATCAATCATGACCATCTCTGCTGCGGTATTGATCATCTTGATGTTGCCTTGCTGTGCATTATGCGCATAATGGTTTACCTCGCTCGGATTGCCACTATATCGCTCCCCAGCCGCTAAAAGAACAAAATGGAAGCCAAGCGCAATGCCGGCGAGGAACAGCACGGTCATGGCGATAGCCACCAAGCGGTTATTCGGGATGAAGATATAGACCAGCGCGAGGCAGGCCGATGGCACCAGACATTGTGAGAACGGGAAGGTGAACATGATGCCGATGAATAACGACAGCACACCAAAGACGACGCCGTAGGCGACGATGCCGAAATCTGGCGGTCGCTTCCCATACCGCCACAACAGCACCCCGGTGCCGACCGCCACGCCGATGATCCCTAATGCATTCAGCGTTCCTTGCATGCTTGTTTCCCCATGGCGTGTAATCATGTTGTGAGCGTCGTCGGCGTGCTTGTTCTGTATTTGAAAAGTTTTCCTATCGACGACGCTACTCCACTGCGTTGCGTAGCTTACTACGAACGGTTGCTTGCAAATTCGATTAGTTTTCCTATCCTGCTTATCCTTTTCATCCCGTTCATCCCTGTGAATAATCTATTATACCCCCAACCACTCCCGATAGCGCTTGTACAGATTGTGGGCGCTGGGCCACATGCTGTTCGGGCTCATGAAGTGGGAGAATTCGAAGGTGATGAGTTTTTCGCAGCCGGTTTGGGAGGCGGCTTCCATCTTGTAGCGCAGGTTGCGCCAGTCGATGGGGAGGAAGTTGATCGGCATGTTGCGCTCGAAACTCTCCACATTCGACCAGGACTGGATGCCGTGTTTCTTCGCCAGCCGGTTGTCGATCTCGAGGTAGATGGGCAGGTCGACGAAGTCCACATAGCCGTCCTGGAAGGCGACGGCGTCGACGTACTGGCTGAAGCGCGCGAAGGCGTCGTCCCAGTTCTTCTCATAGCCGGCCAGGTCGTCGAAGATGCCCTCCACCTTTTGCAGCATGAGCGGGGAGATGAGCGTGGGGATATTCTTCAGCGCCTTCAGGTGGTAGGCGAGCTTCTCGTAGACCACCATCAAGTGCTCGTCAAAGGCCACAGCCTCCTGGGTGATGTACCAGCCCTTGAAGGCGGCGCGGTGGCCGTATTTGGCCATCACTTCGTCGGCGAACTCCATGTTGATGCACACTTCCTTCTCCGGGTCAGTGCGCCAGAACTCGTAGGAGTCGTAGGTGCCGAAATAAAAGTCCATCCCACAACGCTCCGCCTCGGTGAGGAAGATATCGACCAGGTCGATGTAGGCAGGGCGCATGCGCAGGTGCTTTTTCAGCGCCTCCGACTCGAACGTCATGCGATCCTTGAACCCGGCGCGGATGAGGATGACCGTATCGATGCCAATAGCCTTCATCGCATCAAAATCCATAGCCCACTCCCGCGCGCCCCAGTTGGCAGAGGGGATGTCATAGGTGATCTCGTCAAGGAACGTCCCGGTGATCTTCAGCATGGTCAGACCTTTCATAGTTGGTAGTGTCGCTGCTTATTTAACCACAAAGACGCGAAGACACCAAGGGGTAAATCAATTTCATGCTCATGCTCAAAAATAGATTCAGGATGCAGGATGCAAGCTATGGCACGCATACCTGTATTGTTATCGTATTACCTCCTTTGCGTCTTTGCGCCTTTGCGTGAAACCACAATGCGGTATGTCGTACTCATCTTTGGGTAAAAGAAAGAAGAATACGAGACTGACTTATGATGGGGTAGGGGAGAATGATGTCTAACTACACACCTCGCCTGTTGCTGCTGCTGTTAACGGTTATGCTTGCCCGGATGGCCTTTGCCGACACGGTGTTGAAGCCCGTGTCGCTGGAAAAGTTCTTTCTCACGGCGAATCAGCCGGTAGACTTGCACTGGGCGGTGGAACCGGCGGCGGGGCAGGAGATCGGGTATACGATCACGGATTACTGGGATCATCCGGTGGCCGACGCGCGAGCGACGGTTACCGCGGATGCCGTGCTGGTGGTGCCGGTGAAGCTGGCGCCGGGCTATTACGACATTACCTTCCCGGAGACCCACCAGACATTCGGCATCTGCGCACTGCTGCCTCGCCGGAACACCGCTGACCCGTTCTTCGGCATCGACAGCGCGCTCTCCTGGCTGGCCCCCGCCGACACGCACACGGCGCTCATTAATAATCTCAAGCGCTGCGGCATCAGCATGGCGCGCGAGCGGCTGTATTGGGGCGAGGTGAGCCCGGCCGCGGACAAGTGGAACGGGGCGACGAAATACACTCCGGTGCGCGCGCACTACCAGCAGCAGGGCATCCGCGTGCTCGAGCTCTTCCACGAAGCTCCCGTCTGGACAGGAAAAGTCGGCACCCACGGCTACCCGCAGGACCTCCTCGGCACCATGCACTCCTGGCAGACGATTGGCAAAAACTACGGTCCGAGCTGGGGTGGGCTGGAGATCTGGAACGAGCCCGACCTCGCCGCCTTCGCCGGCGATGCCTCGCCCGATCAGTTGCTGCCGATGGTGAAGGCCATCAGCTACGGCTTCCGCCAGACCGACTTGAAAACGCCGCTGGTGGGCGGGGTCTTCTCCAGCCCGACCGACGACTTCCTGCGCGCCTGCGCGCAGAACGGCCTGCTCGATGCGGTGGATGGCATCAGCTTTCACAACTACGGCAGCGTGCTGGATGTGGAGCGCCAGGTGGGCCGCTATCGCGACTGGCTGCGCGAGAACGGCAAAGAAGCGATGCCGCTGTGGATCACCGAGTGCGGCAAATCCTGGAAGCGCGGACCAGCGCGCCCGCCGCAGCCGGAAGCCGCCGCCAGCGCGCTGGACATCGTGATGAAGGGCGTCGAAGCCCGCGCGTGCGGCGTGGCGCGCTACTTCCCCTTCGTCTATCCGTTCTATGAGGAAAATGACGCCAATTACGCGATGCTTGGCAAGGAATATACCCCGCTGCGCGCGATGGCGGCCTATGCCTATATGGCGCAGGCTCTGTCCGGCGTGCCGTACATCGGCGACCTTGCCACCACCGACCCGGCCATCCAGCGCGCGCGAGTATTCCTGAATGGCGAACGCGTGATCATCGTGCTCTACACCGGCCAGCCGAAGGCCGATGCCTCGGTGAAGCAGAGCCTGTTTGTGCGCAGCATTGCCGGCATCGATGGACGACCGTTAACCCAGACCGATCCCACGAGTATCCCGGTGCCCGACGGTCTGTGCTATATCGTATCCGACCTGCGCATGGTGATGAATAACCTGCGCACGGACTCCACAGCGGCGGCGCTGGTCAAAGCCGCGCGGCAGGCGCCGCCGGTGCACCCGGAGCCGTCCCCGGTGATCTTGAGCTTCCGCGCCCACGCGGACGGCGCTTCGTCGCTGATCTCCAGTTCACAGGGGTACTGGACCAGCGCCGACCAGGCGAAGCAGTTCCCGGTGCGCGTACGGCTGAGCAACCTGTCTGACCAGGCGCATACCGTCAGCCTGCGCTGGCTGGTGACTACGCCGAATGAGCGCTCGAAGCCCACCGACGGCCCCACCGTGGAGGTGCCGGCACAGGGGACGGCGGATGTACAGTGGACGGCGGACGTCTCGGCGCTGCAGACGACCAGCGCGGTGCGCACAGTGCTCATCACCGCCAACTGCGCGGACGACATCCCCGCCATCGCCCCACTCGCGCTGCCCATCACCATCGAGCCGGAACTGTCGGCGCTGCTCAAGTGCTACCCGACCGCCACGCCGCTCGATCTCACTGACCTGGCGAAGTGGCACGAGATGGTCGCCGCCGATGGGCACATGACGATGAGCATCACGCCGGACAAGCACTGGCTGCTCAATGTCACCTTCGGGAAGAGCGATCCGTGGGTCTACCCGCAACTCGCCACGCCGCCGAACGCCTTTACCAACCGCCAGGCGCTGGTGATCCGCGCGAAGTGCGCCAATCCCGCCTCGGTGCGGGTGATCCTCTGGGAAACTGGCGGCGCCGGCTACTTCACCAACTTCCCCACTATCCCCGCCGACGGCAAATGGCATGCGGTGGCCTTGCCCTTCGACAAGTTCACCCCGCTGGGCGGCACCACCGACGCGAATAACAAGCTGGACCTGGACCAGATCAGCAAAATCTCCCTCGGCATGAACAGCCCGTCGAAGGAGAATACGCTGGAGTTCAGCGATGTGTATGTGGCGGGAAAGTGAGTAATTAGTGATTAGTCCTGATAACCGAAAAACCGGGCGAGGGAGTGGGTATTGGGAGCGAGTACGAGCACGAACCGATTACGTCACAACAAGTTGACGCACTCGTACCGGGCGTACCAGAGGTAATCGGTCCTATTGCAGAGAATTGGGAGATACTTTACACTTTCCCAAGTGCACACGCCAAACGCCGGAGGATGGACCATTGTCTGAAATGCTCGTACATCGCGCAGACGCCTACACTTTGACCTTTGATCAGCAAGCCCAACTTTTTCGAGTAAATCAGGGATCGCAGGTTCTGACGTTGGCCTGTCAGGGTATGGTCTCAACCCTGGAGGGTATTGATACCGGTACGGAGTGGCGTCTTGCGGCAGTGCGTGAGGCTGGTGATGCTGTCCTGTGGAGACTCGTCGCGGACTCTTCATGTTGGCAGCGGAAAGCACTCCTGGTAGAGTTGCGCGCCCGTGATATTCGTTTTCGCATACACGTACAGGGGAACGGCGCCATCGATCGTGTGACCTTCTTTGCGGGGGTGCCGACGACATTTACGAATGAGGCGTCTGCCACTATGCGCACGCTGGCGTGGGCGACACATCCGATTACTTGCGCCTGGGTCGGCTCCCCCATCAACCACCGTCAGGTGTTTAACTCACAACCGAACGCCTATGAAGAGCAGTCGCTGCCTGCGACGTGCGGGCAACGGATCACCAGTGCCACTACCTTTGGGCCAGAACGCTTTAACACCTTCTTCGCCCCGCCGCTCTTTGCGTATGTCTTGGATGAGCGCTTCTGCTTGGGAATTGCCGCAGAGCCGGGGGAGAACCGCTATACCCATTTTGACTACCTGTCGGCAGCCGGGTGGGGGTGTGAATTGCATTATGACGGCATGACCCGCGTGGATGGGGAGTGGACTTCACCAGCACTGCGGGTTGCGCCCTGTGATTCCATCGACGATGGGCTGCGGGCGTATGTCACAGCTCTACAGGCAGAAGGCCTCACACCGCGACCACCTCGCTCTCCGGCATGGGTGTGGAAGCCCATGGTCTGCGGATGGGGGCAGCAGACCGTCTGGGCGAAAATGGCTGAGCAGGGAGAGTCATTGCCGCTCGGGTCACCGCTGACGCCCGGTGCGCCGGGTTTTTGCACGCAGGATGCCTACACGCTCTTTTTACACTTGCTGGGTGATCTGCCGTATGGCACAGTGACCGTTGATATGGGATGGAGCACTTGCATGACCATCCCGCAGCCCGATATGACGCGCTGGCCGGATCTCAAAGGGTTCATTGCCGATCTCCATGCTCGGGGCAAGCGAGTGATGCTCTGGTTGGCCACCTGGAATCCGGAAGGTCTCGACCCGGCACTGTGCATACCGCATGCGCCGGGACTTGCTGATTGCGCAGATCCGACCAATTCGGAATTCCGCCGTCGCTTGCGCGAGGCGATCCATCAGGCGATCTCACCGGAAGGGTTGGATGCCGACGGTTTCAAACTAGACTTCACCGGTGATCTGCCACGCGGACGTGGCTACCAACCTGCCGAAAATCTGTGGGGCATGGAATTACTGCATGAGTACATCCAGCTCATCGCGTCTACGATGCGCGATGCGAAAGCGGAGGCGGTGCTGGAAACCCACTGTGCCAATCCGTACTTCGTCGATGTCACGGATATGTTGCGCCTGAACGACATCTTCTGTACGCATGAGGATGTACGTCCGATGATGGCCTTCCGTGCGCGCATCGCACGGCTGGTGAATCCGCACTGGCCGATCGATACAGATAATGATCCGTTCATCTCTCGCCAAGCGTGGCTGGAGTATATGCGATTCCAGCCAACCATCGGCATCCCTTCGCTCTATACGGCCACCCATATGTCCTTCTCCCTCCCCGCAACCCCCCTGGAGGTGGTGACGCCCGAAGACTTACAGGAGATTAAGGGCATTTGGGTGGAGTGGCTGGAACGGAGACACGACTGCTGAAGCGCGGTCATGCCGGGATGCTCTTCAGCTTTTCACCTGACAGCGCTCACGGAACAATTCCCCCATATCCGGAGAAAGGCTGCTGCTGTTTACCGACCTGATGTGCATGCGATCGCACACAGCCTGGTATGATGATAGGACGAAGCGCGGACGCTATCTCATGGTACAGGATGACGCGCGTTACTACTTGCTGAGCGGTCAGTGCCAGGAATCTCTTTTCGATGGTGAGCTATACCTGGAGCTTCTGCTTGTTTGCGGCTGGTTGTTATAAGGCTTCCGTGAAGTGCTTGCCCAACTCCTCGCGCGGGATCACCCCGACTGTGCGGCTTACTTCTTTGCCATCGCGAAAGTAGATGATGGTGGGGATAGCCTGCACGTTGTATTTCGACGCGAGTTGCTGGTTTTCGTCGATGTTGACCTTCACCAACCGAGCCTGCGGCTCGCTCTGCGTATACTCTTCTACGACCGGCGACATCATTTTACAGGGGCCACACCAGGGCGCCCAGAAATCCACCATCACCGTGCCTTTGGCGTCGGTGACGAGTTGCGCAAAGGTGGCTGAGGAGCCATCGCTGATCTTCGCCAGTGTCGTCGTACTACTGGTAGTTCCCATGCTCTGCGCTTGTGCGATATCCTTCTCATGTGCCCGGTTCATAAAGAACCAGATGCCGCCCATCAAGGCGAGAAAGATCACCAATGCAACGGCGAGGGTGATCAGAATATTGCTGTAAAATCTGTCATTTCCCATGAATGTCCCCCTGGAAGATGAATGAAAAGAGTGTTGGCCTTACCGTGTGCATCACGATAAGGCTGACATAATATTCCATATTACGCGCTCGGAATGAAGTAAATGGAAGCGGTATTTTGCCGGCGGTTACTCTGTTATAAATGGAATTATGAGAAGGGTCCTGTTGCTATTAGAGGCAGGATATTTCCTCTCGTGATTGAAAGAATAGATACCTGATGATGCTGATTCTTTGCGGGAGGCAGATCGAATAGGGAAGGAACCAATGAAAAAGATAACAGAGGAGTTGTCTGAACAAGCGACAATGGAAGACTTGATCGGTCAACTGCGTACGCTCATCCATCATGCACGGCAGCAGGCTTTGCGTGCGGTGGATATCGTTCAGGTACGTACTTACTGGGAAATAGGACGGCACATTGTCGAGTACGAACAAGGCGGTGCAGATAAGGCGCAATATGGGGCGAAACTTATACCGATACTCGCTGAACGGCTTATGACTGAATTCGGCAAGGGATTTGATGAGCGCAACCTGCGGTATCAGCGGGCCTTTTATCAGGCGTTTCCAATTTGGAACGCAGTGCGTTCCGAATTGAGTTGGACACACTATCGCACTTTGCTGCGAGTGGAAGATCAGCATGCGCGGGAGTGGTATATGGCAGAAGCTGCTGCGCAAAATTGGAGTTCTCGGGCGTTGGACCGCCAAATTGGCTCACTGTATTACGAACGGTTATTAGCGAGCCAGGATCGCAAATCAGTGCGTATCGAAGCCGATGAGAATGTCACAGCATTAGAGCAGCATCCTCGCGAGTTCATTCATGATCCTGTCGTGCTTGAGTTCCTTGGTATGTCGACCACCGGGAAGCTGCTTGAATCCCAACTTGAGCAGGCGCTTATCGAAAATCTGCAAGCCTTTCTGCTTGAACTAGGCAAAGGCTTCGCCTTCGTCGCTCGGCAACAGCGTATCAGCACGGAAACGAAAGATTTCTACCTGGATCTGGTCTTCTACAATTACCTGTTGAAATGTTTTGTGCTCTTTGATCTGAAGACGGGCGAACTCACACACCAGGATATTGGTCAAATGGATATGTATGTTCGTATGTACGATGAGCAACGACGTAGCGCGGATGATAATCCTACTGTCGGCATCATTCTTTGCGCGCAAAAGGATGCATCCGTGGTGCGCTACTCTGTTCTCCATGGCAATGAGTATCTATTTGCCAGTAAATATAAGCTAGTGCTGCCTTCCGAGGCTGAATTGCGTGCCGAACTTGATCGTGAGCATCAACTCATCATTGAAAAGCAGGCGGTGGAACTACAGCGCTAGTTAAACACATACGTTAACCTGCTGTGTCCGCATTTCTCCTGGCGCCACCTCGTACCTGTCACCGTTCACCTCTACCAGCACCGCTTGCGAATTCTCCGGGCTGGCAGAGAGCTGGAATTGGTTATGGGTCAACTCTACGCGTACGCGACAGCCGTGCCAGTGGATGGTGAAGGCCAGCCGGTCCCACTGGCGGGGGAGGCGCGGGGTGAAGTGCAGCGCGTCGCGGCGCGGAGTGAGGCCGCCGAAGCCGAAGACGACGGTTTCCCAGAGCACGGCGTAGCCGGCCAGGTGCACGCCCAGGTTGGTATTGAGGTTGACGTCGTCCAGGTCCATGCGCGCGGCGCGCTGGAAGTAGGGGAGCGCCTCATCGCACAGCCCCGCCTGCGCAGCGGCCAGCGCCATGCCCGGCAGACTGAGCGACGAGCCATGCAGCGTGCGTGCGGCGTAATAGTGCCAGTTTCGCTGCTGAATCTCCTGTGGATACTCGTCGCCGAAGGGGAGGAAAAGCAGCAGTGCGTCCGGCTGCTTCACTGCCTGCGTGTGCGCACAATAACTCTCGCTGATGCCGCGCAGATCGGTAGCGAGATCGAAGAATCCCTCGAATTCCTCGATGATGCCGTCGGCGTTGGGAGTGATGATATAGAACCGCTCCGCGATGGTGCGGAACTCCGCCGCTTCCGCATCGGTGAGGCCGATCCGCTCGCGTACTGCGTGCAAGCGCGCATCGCCGGCCAATTCGGCGGCATAGGCCAGGTTCCACTGCGCCATGCGGCTGATGAAGGCATCGTTATCGGCGAAGGTGTGGTATTGATCCGGGCAGCCGATGTCGCGCAGATCGTAGCGATTGGCCGCCGCATTCCACGTCACACGGCTGGCGAAGAAGCGCGCGGTCTCAAAGACGATCTCCGCGCCGTAGTCGAGCAGCACGCTGCCATCGCCGCTGAGGTCATCGTAGAGCTTCACCATGTAGGCCGCGTCGGCGGAGATGTGCAGCTCGCGCTCCTGCAGGCAGAGCCACGGCGCTGTCTCCTCCTCGCCGGTGGTGCCGGTTTCCCAGGGCACCTGCGCCCCGCGATAGCCCCAGGCCTGCGCATTGCGGCGGGCGGCATCGAGCAGGTGATGGCGGTAGATGATCAGGTTTTTCGCCTGCGCCGGGTTGGTCAGCAGGTAGTAGGGGAACATGTGGAAGTCGGTGTCCCAAAAGACCATGAAGCGGTAGCCTTCGCCGGTGAGCCCCTTGATGGGCACGCTGACGCGTGAATTATTAGGGCAAAGCGCCATCTCCAGGTGCAGCAGGCCGAAGTTGAATCCCTGTGCGGAGAGCGCATCGGCGCTGATCTCCGCATGCGCGCGTGCATCCGCCTGTTGCACCGCTTCGAGGTGCGCAGCCAGCAGTGCGTCATACCCCGCTGCCAGCGCACGCCGTGCGGTCTCCTCGGCAGAGGCTGCTGCCTCATCTACACCGATGCACACGTCGAGCACCACGGCGCCATCATCGCACCACGTCGCATACGTCTGGACAAGACTCACCTGCTGTGCAGGCTGGGCAATCTGGGCGGTGACGCGGTTCATCCCCGGCACCGTCAACTCCTCTGCAATTTCAAAGAGCCGCAGGCTGCGCGCATTGCTCACTGTGGTGTGGATGACCGGCTCCACGTGAATCGGTGCATCGTGGCCATCCGGGGTTACGCGGTAGCGGAAACAGGCGAGGTGCGGGTTGCTCCAACTGGCAAAGCGCTCGGAATCAATGACGGTGCGCCGCCCGGCCCGGTCACGGATGACCAGTCGTCGGGTTAACCGTGCCTCGTGCATATCCAGCAGGCGCTCGCAGGAGAGGATGGCCACCGTCTCCAGATCGATAACCTCCTCCCCGATGGTGAGGCGCACGGCAACCGGGTTGGGCAGGTTCGGCATGGTGGTCAGCGTGGCGTATTCGGCGTGATGCTCCGGCTTCACGCGTTCCGGGTGGCTAAGGATGTGATCGGGCGAGTGGATGGGGATCAATGCGCCAGGCGCCGCACAGTACGTGCCGGCGACGTAGAAGCCGGGAGACGCCCAACCGGGCATCTCCTCATGCGTGCCGCGAATGCCGAGATAGCCGTTGGCCAGCGCATACTGAGTGGCAAGGCGGCCTTCCAGTCCTGGCGTCGCCGTCTCGACCCAGAACTCCCTGGTGATATCCCGCCGCACGATGCCCGCATTTTCCACGATAGAATCCTCCCGTCAAGTGACTGCGCTTTTTCATTTCGCGTTTGGGGCAGTCACTCCCTGCCGGGAGGGGAAAATTACTCGCAGTACGGGCGCTTTTACTCAGCACGATAGGCCGGATCGGCTGGATATTCGTCGAGTTACATCCCCCAGCTTCGTGCGGTGACCACGCCGATGATGGCGATATGCCGCAGTGCGACGACGCCCATCACCAGGATGCCGCCATAGAGGACGGTGCGGGCAAGCTTGGGATTGCGCGTGTGCACAAACCAGATGGCGGAGAGGACGACCAGCACCAGCGCCGCTTTGTAGGCAATGAACCCGAACGGGCCGTTACTCTGCCAGATGGAGTTCGCCAGCGCATTTCCCTCGCGGATGATCCCCGCCAGCATCAAGCGCAGGGTGGCCGCGAGATCGGCCAGCGACAGCAGGATGAAGGTCATGAAGAGCAGCGCGAGTGAATGGCCTTCGAACCATCCTGACCAGAAGTAACGATCGGTTTGCGGTGTTTGATCAGTACCCATGGTAGCCCTCCTTTGCCCAAAATGCGGACTTACGCATGGCTTACCCATCGGCAGAATCGGATAAACGCGACGCTTCCCCTGCCACTTCTTACTCTTACTCTTACTCTTACTCCAAAAACTACCATATTCATAGTCAACGTGCTGACCGTATGTACGGACACCTGATATGCTATTTCGGAGAAAGAGAAAGAGAAAGAGAAAGAGAAAGCGTTATCGCCTCTTCCCTCACCGCATTTCTGTAATACGGTGAGGGAAGGTAAACGGTAGTTACAGGTTAATATCGATCTGAATGGTGACAGAACCTTTCGCCCCGACGATTGCCGGTGCGTTGTAGTGATCATAGCCGATAATCGCCGAAATCTTATCGGTGAAGTTGTAGCCGATGCCGGCGTTCCAGGCGCCAAAGGCATTATCGCCGCTCTGATAGTCCGCCCCGAGCCACCACTTGCCGATACTTTTATCGATGCCCAGCAACATCCCCGAGTTGTCGCTGCCGATCACCTTCTTATTCCCCTGATAGCCGCCGGCGGTGAGCCGAATGCCGTAGAGGGTATAGGAACCGACGCCATACAGGAGTTGTGCATTGGCATTTTTTTGCGGGCTCACATTGTACGCCCCGACAGCCAGCGCCAGCGGCTGCTTGTCACTGGCGGTGATCAACGCGAGCTTCGCATTGAGCCAAAGCGGGTTCGATGCCTCGCCTTTGATGTTATAAAATGGACTGACGCTGTCCACCCCGACCTCCACCCGCGGCATGAGGCCATAGGTGATCCCCTCATCTACGAACGGCGCAGTGTTGCCGCCATTGGTAAAAATGTAGGAGTCCGATCCCAGGTGCACTGTGTTTGGGGACTGCACATCCGTGCTGGGAATCCAGACAAGGGTGGACGGCGTTGCGAGCAATGGAATACCCGCAAGCAGTAATAACGTGAGTACGATGGTGCGCATAGACAACCTCCCGTGCAAAGATGGCTTATCTTCGCACGGGGAGGTTGCCGGTGTTTTTCTCGTATGTAACGGACTGATTACCGATGATGTCCTTCCTGCATTCATTCGGATGAACAGCGCTTACGGCCACCATTCCGGGTCGGTTGGCTGGATGATCCCGCGCTGGATGGCGATGGCGTAGAGGGGCGCCCAACTGGGGCCGAAGGTGCCTTCGTAACCGGTGGGCACGCCATCCCAGCGATAGAATTCCACTCCGCTGCCGACGCCGCCGTTGAAGTGGCCGCGCAGGTAGCCGATTTCGAGATCCGCGGCAATCTGCTCCGCTTCTGTATGCAGGCCGTACAGATCCAATGCGCGGAGGTAGTACATCGCCGAGCAGGCTCCCATGGCGCCATCGGTGTAGTTCTCGAAGGTCGGCGTCCAGTGCCCAAACATGCGCGGCAGCATATGATCTTCCGACGCGATGGGATACAGGTTGAAGGGCAGCCCGAAATGCGCGCCACCCGCGCCGACCGCATGCCGAAGCGCTTCGAGGCGGCGCAATGCCTCTTCCGCCTGTGCGCGCGGCAGCAGTCCGTAGGCGCAGGCGTAGCCGTTCACCCACAGGTAAGCCGGATCGTGTAATTGGCCGTCACGGCTGCGCCAGCCGGCCACCCAGCCGGTCTCAGGGTTCAGCAGATAGTGCGGGAAGGCCTCGCACAGGCGGTCTGCGGCATGATTGCTCTGCGCAGCCAAATCTTCCTGCCCGATGGCCCGCAGCATCGCCGTCGCATTGCGCAAGGCGCGATAGGTCCAGGCATTCACGTAGGCGTCCATATGCCCGAAGCCGACGACGTCCATCGCATTGGAGCTCCAGCGGTAGGAGCCACTGTTGCCGGAGAGATCGCGGCAGAGCGCCAACCCCTCCTCACCGATGGTGTCCAGCATCCGTCGCGTGGCTGCCGCCAGGCCGGGGGCGATGCGCGCCAGCCACGCGGCATCCGGGCGCGCCTGATAAATGCGTCCTGCCCCTGACACCAGCACCGGGTCGGCATCCAGGTAAAGGTTGCGCCAGAAGCCATAGCCGCCTCCGCCGAGTAGTCCGCGCTCGATGGTGAAGCGATACAGCGCCAGTGGGTCAGGGCCGCACTCGGGTTGACGGGTAAAGGCTACCAGTTCTGCCGACGCCCCCTGGTTCACATGGCAATTGACGGACACCGCGTTGTTGGAAAAACCGCCGAACTCCGGGCGATAACAAGTGAAGACCGAGCCCCAATGCCGGCGGAGGAGCGGCGGAAGCTCCGGCGTGTTCGGCAGGGCCTCGGGCAGCAGCGCGTCGACGCTCCACTGCCAGGTCGTGTTGTGAGTACCGGCCGGCACGCGCAGGCAGGCGTCCGTCGCCGGGCGTGGACCGAGCACCAGCCCGCCTACTACTGCGTTGAAGGCGCGGTAACTCTCCACCTGCAGGTAGGCTGCGCCGTCCACATGTTCGCAGCGCAGGCAGCCGTTGCCGTCGCCTGCCCAGCACATGGGCAGCTCGACATGGCCGTTGCGCCCGGGTTGCAGTGTGGGCACAGCGGCGGCGGAGGTCATCGCGGCGGCGCAATCCCAGGCCAGCCGCCATCCCTCCGCCTCGATCACCGGAATGTCCTGCTCCGCGTGCTGGGTGAGCGCCAACCGGAAGCCGTCTGCTTCCACGGTGAACGTCGCGTCGATGTGCACACCTTGCCCGCAATCAAGGTTGCGGTAGCACACCTGGTTGCCGATCACTTCCACTGCGCCGGTCCAGAGGTTCGAGCCAAAATCCCCCTGCAGCGTGCGCAACACCGGTCCGCTGTGCCCGGAGTAGCAGCCGGAGAAGCTGCGCATGCGTGCGTGCAGCCGGTTCTCTCCGGCGCGCCCGCCCCCTGTGCCATCCCAGCCCAGGTTCAGCAGCTCCGGGCGCCGCAGCGAAAAGCCGATGGAGAGGCGCTCCCCGCGGAACAGCACCAGCCATGACAGCGCCTCCACCGTCATCCCGGCGGGCGCCACCGGCTCTACCGTGCCGACGCGCAGCGGCGGATGATAGGCGGGCATCGGCTTCTCACCCTCCGGCGCTTCCCCATAGGCAACCAGCGTATCCAGCGTGCCGAACGGCACCATGTTCGGCACGCCGTTGCATTCCCCATGGTTCGGCCACACCGGGTGCTCGCGGTCGCACTCCACCCGCAGCACATCAGCGACAATGCCATCCAGGTCGATGCGATGGGTGACGCTCAACCCCTGGTCGAGCACGCGCTGCATCTCCTCGATGCTCATCTCCTGCCGCAGCCCTTCGCCGGCAATGGCCGGCACCGGCGGCAACTCCACATCGCGGATCACCTGCCACTGCCCGGTGGCGTGGTCCAACGCGGAGACTGTCACATGCGCCGGGTGTGTCGGCACCGCCGGCACCCACCGCCCGGTGACGAATGGCTTCAACTCCAGGTACGCCACGCGCACCGCGCGGCCAAAACGCAGATAGCGCACCACGCTCTGCCCGTTGATCTCCACATCCAGTTCTTCATGCCGCACCGGGCGCACCCACCCGTGTGAGATCCCGGATGACGTAAGCAATGGTGCGTTCGAAACGGCATCACTCATCGGTTGATTTCCCTCGTGCCTTCTGTCCTTTTGCCCGCGCATTGGTCGCGGCATGGTCAATGGAAAATTTCGCCTGCAGCACCGTGCCCGCCCCTGTCCCCGGTGGCAAATGCCGCAGCGGGATGGTCACCGCAACCGACTCTTCTCCCATAATCACGCGCGCAATGTCGCCGTGAATGCTTTCAACGAATGCTATGGACATGGTGTAAACCTCTGTTGATTGGGATGGGTAAACAAGGCACTTATACCGGTTAGCGCCACAATTCCTTCTGAGTTACTATATCTGTGAAGATGATCGTCTGTTCGTCAACTTGAAAAGTAACGATATAGTGTCCGGTTTGAAAGTAGAAGAGAAGCGGGTCTCCAAGCGCAAAGATCTGTGGGTAGCTCGGGGGTGGCGTATTGAAGCCTGAATTCATACCTTCCCAAACCAGTTCCATTTGATGTAATAATTCCTGTTGTTGCTCAAATGGCAGTAAGGCGAATTTCTGGTCGAATCCTCGCGTTACCGCCATTGAAGTATTGCTGTTCATAAGCTATCCTGTTTTAGCCGTAGTAGGTGCCTTATAAGCCATATTTGTCTTTTAATTCCGCTAACGGTATGGTGCCATGCTCCCTGGCGTCAGCCAATGCCTCGCGCGCTCGGGCGAGCAGAACTTCCTTCTCGTAATGTTCAAGGGTATGTAGATCCTCGATAGGGATGACAGCGACACGCTCTCGACCATGTTTTGAGATGATGATGCGTTCTTTACCGAAAGCTGCCATGTTGATCAAGTCGGCAAACTTCTCACGTGCCTCACCAACCGACAGAGTCGCCATAATGATCCTCCTTTCGTAAGTTACGTAAGTATTGTACAAAGCAGACATTATCTTGTCAACAGAACGAGTACAGCATTGTGTCCACCCGGGACAAAAACACCAGCAGACCCGTTCAACCCATAATCCCCGCTCCCTCCATCACCACCATCCACCCGCCATCCGCCCGCTCTGTCATCTCCGCCTTCACATCCAAAAACTGCTGCACCGTCCAGATCACCGTACGCAGGTGTTCGGTGGCGGTGGGGGTGGTCCAGCGGCTTTCGCCGGGAGCGAGGGCCAGCGGGAGGACCAGTTGGTCGGCGAGGTGTTCGTCGCAGGCGGCACCGGTTTTCCACCAGCGCAGGAAGGCGTGGGCCGCTTCCTCTGCGACGCGCTCCATCGGCTTGCCGCGCTCGCCGAGGGCGGAGAAGCCGGCGCGGGTGTGCTCACATTCCACAGTGACCAGGATGGCGGCGCCGGGGGCAAGGGAGGGCAGAGGGTGCTGCTCGATGGCGATACGGCGCCCGATGCCGTGCAGGGCGCGCTCGACGGCAGCCGCCCCGCGTTCGCCGACATGCTCGGGCAGCTCGGAGGTGATGATGGTCGCCTTCACCCCCAGCAGCTTGCCGCGCTCGGTGAGGGTGAGGGGATGCAGCGCACTGGCCGGGGTCACCGCCATGGTGACCTCGCCGCCCCCGCGCTGGCGATATCCGGCGCGGCCGCTCTGGCACCGGGCCGTCACCCCGGCACGCTGCAACAGCGGCAGGTAGACGGATTCCACGTATTCGATGACCGGGGCGAAGGGCACATGCGTGCCGCCGATGACATGCAGGGATGATGGCCCATCGGCAAGGGATAACGGCAGCAATGCCGTCTGCAGCACCAGCGGAATAGCCCCCGCCGTGCCGATATCCAGCGTATAGGCATCCGCGAGTGGCTGGGTGCGCGGGCGAAAGTGCAGGTGCATGGACTGCGTTGCCGCGCCCGCCACCTCCGCATCACACACCGCCGCCGCGACCCGCACCGCCGCCAGGTGCTGCGGCTGCAGCCCCGGCTTCTCCCGCCCGGCGCGAATATTGCCGATCTCCACCGCCCGCCCGGTAATCGCCGCCAGCGCCAGCGCGGTGCGAATAATCTGCCCCCCGCCTTCACCATAGGAGCCATCGATGTATACTGTGTCTGACATGGGGGCTATTGTAGCACTTCAGAAGGCAAAAGGAAAAAGATTAAGGGGTAGGTGACCGGATACAAGGCTTATACTACTGCACTAGATTTGTTGATTTTGCTTTTTGCCAATTCGAAGAATCGTTCATACGCTTCTTCGTTTTCAAAGCCTTCTTTGGGCAGCCAGTAATACAACTGCGGAAATGGGTACAGCAGATATCCCTTTGGTGTCCGCACTACCTCAGTTAAAGTCTCCCATTTCATTTCACTATGCGCATGGCTAGTGGTGATGGTGATTCCTTCTGGTGAAAATTGATATTCAATATCGCTGTCCTGATCCGGTCTTTTCGCAAATTGATTCCGCAATATCATTTTCGTGCCGAATATAGAGAAGACCCACCAGATGAAGCAAAGCCCACTTACGCTCGCAACTATCCAATCTCGGTGTACAAACAAAAATATACTTGCGAGACAAGACAATATGAAAAGTATATTATACGCAGTACGAAACGCCGGACGCATGCTGCGGCGTTTGTGGCAATCGTATGAAATGATATATTCATCTGCTGTCCAGTGATAGCGAACGATAATTGGTTGCTCCATTACGCCTCCCTGTCGCTGAAATACGGACTGCCATTGCGTGCCCGCAGGCTGTTGATTTTCACGTATTCATTCGCACAGGCGAGCGCACGATCCCATTCCTTCTGGTCGATGGCCTGTTTGCGCTGTTCAATGCGCTCCAGATCATTGGAGAGGAATTCGGCGATGAGCGGGTGGAAGTTGTTCCAGCGGAATCCGCAGCCGGGGCCGGGACGCAAATCCTTGGCGATACGATTGCCCGAACTGTACGTGTTGATGGTCAGTAAGCGGGTTCCCGGATCCAGCTCATAGAAACGCTTTACGAAATCCGGGAAGCGCAACAGCGCGATGCAATCGATGTCGCCGGTATATGCAGCGACATAGACGTGCGGATCAGTGCGGACAACAATGGCCGCACGGCTGTCCCCCATCTGCAAGTGTTCATCGAGCATGTCCGCCGGGTATGCGCGCATCAGCGATATGCGCTGGAAAAAGCCTATTTCGCCTTGAAATGCCCTCAGTTTGCCGGCGGCCAATGAGACGTTGCCGGGATTGACGGCGTAAGTGTTATCATCATGATACTTCGACATGTCGCACTCCTCTTTATCTATTTTCACTGAATCACGATATGATACGTCTCCACCCGTTCCGGCTTCCCTTTCTCCTCCCGGCGGGCGTATTGCAGCGTGATATCCGTCTTCCCCGGTTGCAGTGCCTGGAAGGTCCAGATCTCTCGTTGGCTGCTGCTTGGTTTGAGCAAACCGCTTGTCTGTGTGGAGATGGCGACGATTTTCAGCCTGGTCTTATCGTACGGTTTGGCGAACGTCCAGTTGTAGTCAGCGGAAGTGTCGAGGGCGATGGTGAACCGCTCGCCCTTTTTCACCGTCAGCGTCTGGTTCGGTGATACGTTTGGCAGAGTCGGCCCCGGCGGGGGTGGGGGAGGCGTATTCGGACGGCAGCCGGGGAGGGTGAGCAGTGCGAGGAGCACCATCATTGCCAGGATAAATGGGAAAATTCGTCGCATTGTTAGCCTCCCTCATCCATGCTCCCCCTCACCTCGAGGAGGGGGAGCATTAATAACGAAACGGGTTATTTCTTCAACGTCATCGTCGCATAGTTCCAGATATTATGCGTCCAGCTTAACAGCGGGCGGAAGCAGTAGGCGGTGAAGCTGTCCTTGTTTTTGTCCATGCGCGCCAGCAGGAAGTGGATTTGCGTGCCGGCGGCGGCTCTGGCATCCTTGGCGGCGCCGGGCAACTGGTTAAAGGGCACGGCCATCTCGACCGTGAAGCCGGTGTCTTTCCCATCGCGCGTTTTGGGTTGCGCCAGCGAGACATAGCGCAAGCCCTCAAGGTGCGCATTGTAGTCGATCGCCCCGCCCCAATGATCGCCCCATTTCGTGTTCATCGCTTCATACAGGTCGCCGGAGGCGCTCATTTCCAGCTCCCAGTACTGGCCTTTCTTTAAATCGGGCAGCAGGAAAAGTTCGACGCAGTCGTAGTTGTAGATATCACCGTTGTGCGGGAGCTTCGGCGCGACGATCTCCGCATCATCGCACTGCACACCGACATACAGGTTCTGCTCATCCCACATCAGCCGCCAGGTGGTATTGTTGACGCATTTCGTGTCGTTCAGCACATAGGCGCCTTTGAGCACCAGCGCCTTCTTCCAAGCACGATCGTCCAGTTTGCCATCAATCACCGGCGCCTGTTTCGTGTAGGGCACGTCCACCGCCAGTTGCTTCGGCCAGGTCGGCGCTTTTTGCAGGCAGTCGGCAATACCGCCGATGAGACCGCGTGCAAATTCCAGATCCTTCGCATTGGCCGGCTGTTCCCCAGCCAGGATGCGCGCACAGCCGCGCGGCCAGTCGTTCAGCAGGAAATTCGCCGACTCCTGCCCCTGCGTCCCCTGCGCCTTCTGGGCGAGCTCCAGCGCACGCGCTGCCAACGCCTTGTCGGCATCCGTCGGCGCGACAATAGGCGGCTTTTCTTTCTCTTCCGCCTGGCACGGGGCGACCAGCAGCATGCTGCCCAGCATCGCCACTATGCCCAGCACGGACATCAACTTTGTCATAACACTCCCCTTTCACCTTTCTGCAATGCGCTCCCTCACCCCCAGCCCCTCTCCCAGAGGTAGAGGGGGGAGAAAGCTCATCGATTACGCAAACCGACATAAATTTATTACCCCTATTCCCTTCTCCCTCTGGGAGAAGGGAATAGGGGTGAGGGAATAGGGTAACCATTACCGCACCAGGATACTCACAATCTGATACGGTGCATACGGAATCAGGTATTCCGTCGCGCTCTCCTGCGGCAGCTCGGTGAGTGTCTGTTCCAGGAAGTCGACGCTGGACACCATGCGGGCCGGTGTGGCCAGATGCAGGCGGGCTACACCGGCGCTGCCGTTGGTCTCATGCAGGCGGATGAGATAGCCGGGTTCCGTCTCGGCGGGCAACACCCAGCTCGGGGTGAGCGAGCCGAGGTCAGCCAGCGTGAACGGCGCCGGCAGCTCAGTCCCGTTGGCCACGATCAGCACCGGGGTGAAGAGGGTATCTGCCGCCAGCGGGGTGGCCGGGATGTCGCCGCGAGTGCAGGCCTCATGGCGGCTCAGCGCGAAGCGCAGGCGATGCTGGCCGCGGTCGGCCTGCGGGTCCGGCTCCACCGGGCTGCGCAACAGAGAGAGCCCCAGCACGCCATCCTTGCAGGAGAAGCCGTATTTTGCCTCGGTGACCAGCGCCAGCCCGATGCCGTCATCGTGGGTGACCGCCGCCCAGCGGTTGCCGGGCACTTCCCACATCGCCTCGTCCTGCTGTCCGCCAGGCAGTTGCGGGCGCTGGATGCTGCCGAAGGGATTGCCGAAGCGCGCGAAACGACCACGGTACCCGCTGGGCACCGTGTAGCGCAGTAGCTGGTGATTCGCGCGCCAGTCAACCTCCGCCTCCACGCGCAACCAGCGGCTGCCCGTTTCCAGAATATAGTCGATGGTGAGCGTGCTGTGCTCGCCGACCGGAGCCGTGCCACGCAGCACCGCGCGCAGCGGGCCTTGCTCCACCACCGCCAATGACAGCCGGTCTGCGGCAGGGCGCTCATTCTTGTAGACGTAGTGGTCGATGTCCCATGCGCCGAACATGTGTGGCTCGTCATAATACAGGCTGAAGTGTGCCGGGGCGTCCAGCAGCAGCGGTTCGCCGTCCACTGTGAGCGCGGCGAGTTGGCCGTTGCCGTCGAATTCCGCACGCAGCACGCCGTTGTCGAGGACGGTGGGGGAGACTTCCGCGAACGCCGGCAGCGCGGGGGCGCCTTCTACCTTGTATGCACCCAGCGCGGGGAGGGAGACCGCCGCCAGCCGTTTCTCGCCGCTGGTCTGCGTGGGCACGCCAGGGAGGTCGGCATCAGCCGGCACTTCCACTACCGCCGTGCGCGGTACGGGGAGCGAGTTGAACGCCGTCAGCCCGGCTATTGTACCCAATAGCCCGGAGGCCGTGCTGATCAGTTCGCCTTGCGTGGCCGCCAGTTCGCGGTCGATGATCTGCTGCAACTCCGCATTTAGCTCCTGGTAGACGATGGTGATGGAGCTGCCGGGCAGCGCATCGTGGAACTGGCAGAGCAGCACGCGCAACCAGGCTTCGTCGCCCAGCGGGGCGCCGCCGGTGAGCACGCGCGCTGCCTCATGTAATTGCAGGGAGCGCTCCGCGGTGCGGTGCAGCCGTTTGAACTCGCTCTGCGTGGTGTAGGTGCCGCGATGGATCTCCAGGTAGAGCTCGCCCTGGTAGACGGGTAGGCGGTCGCGCACCTCCTCCATCTCCGCGAAGAAGCGCTCCACCGTCGTCCACTGACCCTTCGGCACGCCGCCCAGGTTGGCCAGCCGCCGCGCGCGCTCCATGGCGTCGATAGCCATCCCGCCACCACCGTCGCCCCAGCCGCTCGGTAGCAGCATCGCCGGGTGCACATCCGACTGCTGATGGTTGTTCAGCGCGGTGTTCATCTCTTCCACATGTGCCTGGCCGATGTAGGTGGTGGTGCAGAGGTGCGCGAGCACTTCGCTGCCATCCGAGCCACGCCAGACAAAGCTATTGTAGGGGAACTTGGTGATGGTGGACCACGTCATCTTGGTGGTAAAAAAGCCCGGCACGCCGCCCAGTTTGAGGATCTGCGGCAGGCAGGCACTGTAGCCGAAGACGTCGGGAATCCAGCAGACGGTGGAGGCCTGCCCATTGCGCAGCTCGCGGAACTTGCGCTGGCCGTAGAGCAGCGAGCGCGCCATCGACTCCCCGCACGGCAGTTGCGTATCCAACTCCACCTCCAGCGCGCCGGTGGCTTCCCAGCGTCCTTCGGCGATGCGTTGGCGGATCTGCGGCATCAGCTCGGGAGTCATGCGCTCCACCGCGCGGTAGAGCGCCGGCTGCGATTGGGTGAAGGTGAACTCCGGGTAGCGCTCCATCCAGCGCAGTTGGGTGGCGAAAGTATGGATAGCTTTGTGCTGCACCACCACCTCCGGCCACAGCCAGACCACGTCGATATGCGCATGCCCGTGCATCGCCGCCACCGGTTGCCAGGCCTCCGCCGGGAAGCGCGCGTACAAGGCAGCCAGCGCATCGCGAAACGCGGCCAGCCCCTGGTTGTCCAGCACATCCACCGCATCGTCCAACCCGCGCAGCAACTGACGCATGAACGGAGAGAGCTTCTCCAGCTTGGGCTGCAGGCCGACGGCGCCCCAGTCCGTCATGTTGTGATCCAGCTCATCCTTGTAGCCCCATTTCACCCGCTCACAAAGGATTTCGAGGTCGAACGAGGTTTGCCAGGCCAGCTCGTTGAGAACACCGATCTCCGCGCTGGTGAAGAGGATGCCCTGGTCGTGTTGCTTCTCCCACAGGCCGCAGCACAGCCAGAGGGTGCACGCCTCATCCGGCAGCGGGCATTCTTTATGCGCCCAGTCGATGCCGAACCAGGGTACGCCGTCGCGGTAGGCGGTGATCTCGCCGGTGCCGCTCCAGAGCAGGAAGCGCCGTCCGGCTTCGTCAGCAGCGGCCGTCGGGATCTCCACCTTCATCCAGCGCTGGCCCCACGGCCCCGCCTCTTTGCCGAAGAACTCCCCCGGCGTCATCGGCGACAGCGGCAACGCCATCCCCGCCGCGGGCAATAACATCTCCGCCATATCGGGGCTGCCCCATACCTCGACCGGCGTCTTGCGCTCCCACACCATCGCGCGCACGCGCTGCAGCGCCTTGAACGCGCGAAAGGCAAACAACTGCGGCAAGGGATTGGTAATACGCGAGGGGGTCTGCGTCTGCTGTAAATTCGGTGACATGCGAACAAACGGTCCTGATCTACCAGTCTCGCTCCCTCCCTCGCCGGGCGACGGAGGGGCGGCACGCCATTATAGCATAATGGGAGAGAAGATTCACCGCGGAGGCGCAGAGACGCAGAGAGAAAATAGAGGGAAATGTTTCGGTGGTGAAAAGCCGGACCTGCACCCGGATTATTCGTCGGCGGGCTAATATGTTTTTTAACTCATTTCTCGATTCAACAAATCAGTTTGCCTTCCACTGTCTATACCCTTGCACAGAGAAAGCGCGGGATAATGGGAAATACCTATAGGATGACATGGTGATCTTCGGTGGTGATGAAGGGGCAGGTTCTCATGTATAGCGGCGTGAACCCGGAGGCGATCGGGATATTCGGGTTGATTGTGACGGTGATTGTTGCCGGCATGGAACAACTCGGCATCGGGTTAACGGGGGCGGATCATTCGAAGGTGCGGTTGTCGCTCTCGCGGGTCGCTTTCTGGTTCGGCGGCCTGACACAGGTGTTCACCGCACTGGTGTATTACCTGGCCAATCCCCTGGGTAATCCCGGCATGAGTATCTATCTTGGCACCATCTTTGCCGACTTCGGCCTGTTCTGGTTGCTGGTGTCGGGATTCATGAAGAGCGGCGGCGACAGCAAAGTGATGGCGCATTTCTTTATCGTGCAGGGATTCGTCTCCCTGGCCTTCGCCTACGTCGCCTTCAAGCTCGGGCTCATCTGGCCGTTGGGCGTGGTGCTATCCTTAATCGTGCTGCTGTTCATTACGCTGACCTTCGCCTACTACGGCAACAGGCACATGAGTAAAGTGGCCGGCGTCCTCAACATCGCCATCGGCATCTGCGCCACCCCTCTCTTCATCAAGGCGTTGATGGAGACCGTTCTTAAACACTAATGTGGGCGTTGCCCACACCCGATGCCTGCGCTGTTGAAGTTTTTCACAGGGATGCACGGGATGAAAAGGATAGATAGGATGACTTGGGTAGCTCATGCTGTTGGTTCACCGTACTGCCCTGGTCATTCCCATCCTGGGTATCCTGTTTATCCCGTTTATCCCTGTGAAATACTCCCAATTGCCCAGCCACAGCACGCATGCGTTACTGTCCTGCGACTGCCATTCCCAGCCGTACCTTCGCCTCCTCAAGTATCTCCACTGTTCGCGTCGCCCCCACACGGGTGACGCCCAGTTCGCGTACTTCGAGCAGCCCATCCAGCGTGCGGATGCCGCCGGCGGCTTTCACCTGGACACTGGGCGGGGTATGCCGGCGCATCAGGCGGAGGTCGTCCAGGGTGGCGCCGCCAGGGGCGTAGCCGGTGGAGGTTTTCACGAAATCGGCGCCGAGTTCAGCGCAGATCTCGCAAAGGCGGATCTTCGCCGGGTCGTCCAGGTAGCAGTTCTCAAAGATCACCTTCACGATGCCGCCGCCGGCATGGGTTGCCTCCACCACCGCCTGGATGTCCGCGCGCACGTAGGCCCAATCGCCGCTGAGCGCCTTGCCGATGTTGATGACCATGTCCAGTTCCACCCCACCGTCCGCCAGCGCCTGCTGCGCCTCCGCCACTTTTATTGCCGTAGTATGCCCGCCATGCGGGAAGCCGATCGTCGTGCTCGGTAGCACCGTGCTCCCCGCCAGCAGTTCCGCACAGCGGTGGAGCGCATACGGCTTGATGCAGACGCTGGCCACGTTGTACTCGCGCGCCAGCCGGCACCCCGCCTCCAGCTCCGTATCGGTGAGGACGGGATTGAGCAGGGAGTGGTCGATCATCTTGGCGATCTGGTCGTAGGTGAAGTCCATGAATTATACCTCAAAGGGCAGGGGTGATTTACCGTACCGACAATTTGCTTACTTCTTTGCTGGTGATGGTGAGGCGAGATACCGGGCCGGTATCATGGATCACTTTCCCGGCGAGCAATTTGGTGACCGGGGCGAGGACGCTGAAATGATCGGCGCCCTCCACCGCAAAGAAATGCACCTTCGGGTTCTTCGAGCTCCGCTTCAAATCGCGCAGACAGTCAATATTGGACTCCGTTGTCCCTTCAAACACGAATGCGGGAGACGTGATGGAGTGCAGCCATTTGCCTGGGGCGCGGAGCGTGAGTTCGCGACCTGAACTCGTATCGAACGGTAGATACTCTGCACCATATTCGCCGACGTCATAAACTGGTCCGAAGGAAAAGACTGCGCGAAAACGGGGGGAGCATTCGGCGACCAGCAGGGCAAGCGTCCCCCCGGTGCTGTGCCCGCCCAGATAAATACGCATGGGGTCGACATATGTTTGTGCGGCCAGATAATCGGCTGCCGCGAGGACATCATCCACCTCACCGAAAAAGCCTTCGCGGAATCCGGGATTGTCGTTCCCGCCGCGTAGCGAGGGGAACATCATGATGATTCCGGATTTACGGAAGGCACTTGCAGTCTGATCGTTGTCCGGCGGACACGGCGTCCACACATCACCAATCGAATTGCAGTCACCCCCGGTGATCCAAATGATGGCCGGGTGCCTTTTACCATCTCGCGGATCGGGGCTGAGATACGCTGCCTGCTTCCCGAAATGCGCGGGATACTTCACCAGCTTGAAGAGCCGTGCTGGGGGAGCAGGCGCGGGAATGTGTTCAATCTTCTCCAGCACGAGCATCGTGTGGAACCCGTTCCGAGCTGCGGCTAACGGTGGTAACGCCGCACTCGGTGTATGGCTTGCTTGACCCAGACAAACGGTGACGGTACCGAGCAAGAGGCCGAAGAGGAGGAGAAGGGTGGTAATACGACGCATGCTACGATTCCTTTCGCGGTATTTTCATTATCATACCGTGGGATTCCCCGGAGTACAATACCAGGGGATCATGATAATCACGAACCGATCATACCGGGAAACGCAGCAGGTTATTCGCGCTCCAGCACGAATTAACTCGAATGAACGGGAGTGCGTATGGAAACGGTGCAGCAAAAGCCCTCGGTAGCCCGGGATTGGCGCGCGCGGTGGGAGATGCCGGTGTTGATGAAGGAGATGCGCTCGCGCATGCGGGGCAACCGCATGCCGGTGCTGCTTGGTGGCACCGCCACAGTCAGCGTCGTCGTCGGATTGTGTATGCTCTTATTCCGGTGGTGGATAGTGCTTGGTGCCTATGCGAACAACAAACAGCAGGCCATGGCCGCCGTGGGGCATGATCTCTTTTCCACGTTGGTGGTCATGCAAGCCATCCTGTGCGCACTCATCGCCCCGGCGCTCACCGCAGGCAGCATTTCCGGCGAGGGAGAGCAACAGTGCCTGGAGATGCTGTTGCTTAGCCGGCTGTCGGCGCTCAATATCGCCATCAGCAAGCTCCTCTCCGCCCTTGGCATCCTGCTGCTGATGCTGGTCTGCACCATGCCGGTGATGGCGGTCTCCTTCTTGCTGGGCGGCGTCTCCCTTCGGGAAGTCCTGCTGGACTATGCCCTGATACTGGTTGCCAGCATTTATGGCGGGGCGGTGGGGCTGTATTATTCCGCGCATATACGCAACACTGCTCGCACTGTCGTTGTGGCGTACCTGGTTTCATTGTTGTGGATTATCGGTCCGCTGGTGATTGTTTTCGGTGTTCGAGCATTACCGGACTCTGTTTTTGCCGGTTTCATCAAGGGAATCACCATTATTTATCCCGGCATCTGCCTTATTGCCATGCTCTTCCCCGTACTCGTCGTCTCGGCGATTTTCTGCACCTGTACACGCCGGACGATGCGTTGGTGGGTAATGTTGTTCATCTGGCTGGGCCTTAGTATCGCAATGTGCATCTGGTATGCGCTGAAACCGAGTGATTTCGTTGGCGGTGTGATCTTTCTGATCATCGGCAATCCTGCCATAGCAATTCAGATACAGATTCTCGACCCAACACTTCCGAGCAGATTGAATGGGTTGGAGCGGTGGTGCGCCAAATATTTCATCGAGCTTTCCTTGCCTGTTCTCCTGACGCTTGCCTGGGCCTACCTCACCTTCACGACGCATTGCCTGCGAGAGATGCGCAAGCCGGTGCGGTGATGACATATTCGGCGACTTGGCACTGCTGACTCGTCCGGTAATATTAGGCATGGTGTTGAAAGGCATTCCGCTTGCACAAGGGCACAGGCCACCTTTCAGAAGTGAGAGACAATACCTATAAAGACGTTGCGCAAGAGGTGACCGTGGCCACATAAGGGGTAAGTCTGCAGGTAATCCCACCGTCATCACGAAGTAACAAAAAGCGGGAGTCAGTATGGAAGCCATACAGGAAACGTCCCCAGCGCCGCGGGATTGGCGGGCGCGGTGGGAGATGCCGGTGTTGATGAAGGAGATGCGCTCGCGCATGCGCGGCAACCGCATGCCGGTGCTGCTGGGCGTCACCGCCGCTACCAGTGTCGTCGTCGGGCTGTTTTTACTCTTTATCAAGTTGCATGAGACGACTTATCAGTCCGGTAACCCCCAGCAGGCCATGAGCACAGTGGGGCATGCCCTCTTCGCCACGCTGGTGGTCACCCAAGCCATCCTGTGCGTGCTCATCGCCCCGGCGCTCACCGCAGGCAGCATTTCCGGCGAGGGAGAGCAGCAGTGCCTGGAGATGCTGTTACTCAGCCGGTTGTCGACGTGGAATATCGTCACCAGCAAGCTCCTCTCCGCCCTCGGCATCTTGCTGTTGATGCTGCTGTGCACCATGCCGGTGATGGCGATCTGCTTCCTGCTGGGCGGCGTCTCCATCAGGGAGGTGCTGTTGTCCTACGCGCTGGTGCTGGTCGTCGGCATTTATGGCGGGGCGGTGGGGCTCTATTATTCCGCACGCATGCGTAAAACCACTCATGCCGTGATCATGGCATACCTGGTATCACTGCTCTGGTGTACCGGCATACCGGCGATCGGTTTTGGCATTTCGGCACTTGGCTCGGCGCTGGGCAACAGCAGTGAGCGCGATGCCATCATCTATTGCGGCATTAACCTCCTCATCATGCTCTTTCCCACGCTTCTCATCTCCGCCATTTATAATGTCCGTACACGCCGGGCGATGCGTTGGTGGGTGGCGCTGATTATCTGGCTGGTCCTGAGTACCGCAATGTGTATCTGTTATGCGTGTAATTCCTCCGCATTTCCCGAGGCAGTAGTACTCCAGTCCATCGGCAGTCCATCGATGTCCATCCTGGTGCAGGTCATCGATCCCTCAATCCCAAGCAACTTCAATGCATTGGAACGCTGGTGCGGTGTGCATCTTACTGAACTCAGCCTGCCTATCCTCCTGGCATTCGCCTGGGCCTATCTCACCTTCACGACGCAATGCTTACGGGAGATGCGCAAGCCGGTGCAGTGATGCAAGCCATCGTCCATCGCTCACCCGCTGTTTCCAATTCACCTATCTCCGGTATAATAGACAACAGGTATGATTCACACAATCTTAACCATGCGCTCATTACTCACGAACAAAAAACCCGTAAACATAGAATACGATAGAAATCATTTCGATGAGGTGCGTATCTGATGGCGAGCTATACTATCCTGGCGGTTGAAGACGAAGAAGATCTGTTGGAACTTGTGACAGTCAATCTGCTGAAAGAAGGCTTTCAAGTCACCGGCGCCACCTCCGGTGAAGAGGCTCTGCGACTGGCGCGGACGCTGGCGCCGGACCTGATCGTCCTGGACCTGATGCTCCCCGGCATTGATGGCCTGGATGTCTGCCGCATCCTCAAGCACGACGGCAACATGTGCCATATCCCCATCATCATGCTCACCGCAAAGGGCAGTGAGGCGGACATCGTCACCGGGCTCGGATTAGGCGCGGATGATTACATTCCCAAACCCTTCAGCCCCCGGGTGCTCGTGGCGCGGGTACGTGCGGTGCTCCGCCGGCGGGAGACGCCCACCATGAGCGACGCCGCGACCCTCACCCTGCATAACCTGATCATCGACCCGGGCCGCCATCGCGTGCTCGCCGATGGCCATCCTGTCGAACTCACCTTCACCGAATTTCGCATCCTGCATCTGCTGGCCCGCCGTACCGGGTGGGTCTTCACGCGTTACCAGATCGTCGATGCCGTCCGCGGAGAAGATTACTCCGTCACCGAGCGGTCGGTCGATGTCCACATCGCCGCGCTGCGCAAGAAACTCGGGGCAACCGGCACTTATCTGGAGACCGTGCGCGGCGTTGGGTACCGGTTGCGGGAGGAGTGATGCGTCGAACGCGCCTCTTCTGGCACCTGTTTATCAGCTACCTCCTCATCACCCTCTGCGCGTTGTCCGTGGTCACCTGGGGCACCTGGTGGTCGCTGCGGGAATTCTATTATCTGCAGACCCGGCGCGATCTGGAGGCCAGGGCGCAAATGGCCACGGTCATGGTCAGGCAGCATTTGTCCTCTGGCGACGTGCCCTTTGTTGATGCCCGCTGCAAAGCGGCAGGTCAGCTTGCCGCAACCCGCATCACCGTCATGCTTCCCTCCGGCCAGGTGATCGGTGATTCCGAGCACGACGTGTCGACGATGGCGAACCATCTTGGTCGCCCGGAGATGCGGCAGGCGCTGGCGGGGAAAGTCGGGCTCGCCATCCGGACGAGCGAGACCGTACACCATGCCATGATGTACGAGGCGGTGCCGGTGTGGGAGGGCGGACGGATCAGCGGTGTCGTGCGGGCGTCCATCCCGCTCACCGCCTACTACGAGACGCTGGATCGGCTCCGCGTCCATCTCCTGATCGTGGTGCTGTTCGTGGCGCTGGTGGCCATCATCACCAGCCTGGTCATCGCTCGTCGCATCAGCCGCCCGCTGGAAGATGTGCGGCGCGTGGCCGCGCGCTTCGCCCGCGGGGATCTGCAGGGGCGCCTGCCGGTGGAGGGCATGGAGGAGATGGCCGGTCTGGCAGAGGCGATGAACCAGATGGCCGTGCAGCTTGACGAGCGCATCCGCACCATCAGCCGGCAGCGCACCGAGCAGGAAGCGATGCTGCTAAGCATGATCGAAGGCGTGTTGGCCATTGATAACGAGGAATGCATCCTTCGGCTGAATCAAGCCGCCGCCACCTTCCTGGCCGTGGACCCGGCACAGGTCATCGGGCGCAGCATTCAGGAGGCCATTCGCAATACCCACTTGCAGAAATTTGTCGCCACCGTGCTGGCGAATCGTGACCCGCAGGAAGCGGAAGTGCAACTCCGGATCGGCGATGAGTCGCGATGGGTGCAACTGCATGGCACCCTGCTGCATGATGAAGCAGAGCGGCGCATCGGTGCGCTGGTGGTGATACATGATGTGACCCGCCTCTACCGCCTGGAAACCGTCCGCCGCGATTTCGTCGCGAACGTCTCGCACGAATTGAAAACGCCCATTACCTCGATCAAAGGCTTTGTCGAGACCCTGCTGAACGGCTCGCTGGGCGAGCCGGACGAAGCCGAGCGCTTCCTGCGCATCATCGCTCGGCATGCCGACCGCATGAACGAGATCATCGAGGACTTGCTGGCGCTGTCCAGTCTTGAGCAACAACAGAATGAAACCGGGATCACCGTGGAGCCGGGGTCAATCTATGACGTGGTGCAGGTGGCCATGCAAGCCTGCACCGTCAAAGCTGCAGCGAAAGCCATCCGCCTGTCCTTCACTGAGCAACCGGACTTCACCATCCCCATGGATGCGGCGCTCATCGAGCAGGCGGTGGTCAATCTGATTGATAATGCCATTAAATACAGCCCGGCGGAGAGCACCGTGACCATTACGCTCGAACAGACGGAAGCCGAGACATTGATCCACGTGCGCGACCAGGGGTGCGGCATCGCCACCGAACACCTCCCGCGTATTTTCGAGCGGTTTTACCGGGTGGATACCGGGCGCAGCCGCAAGCTCGGGGGTACCGGGCTGGGGCTGGCTATCGTGAAGCATATCGTCCAGGCGCACCAGGGCCGGCTCACCGTCGAGAGTCGTGTCGGCAATGGCAGTACCTTCACTATCCATCTACCGAAACAACTCCCCGCCTCTGCTCCCGTGTTAGCAGCAGGTTAATAATTCACGAAAGGCTTGACTGAAACTCATACAATGCTAACAAGCGATGTGTAAAGTCGTAACCGATGGCTAATGGATGGTTTGTAAAGTCCTCACAATCGCCGCTTTTGATGTGCATGCGAGCGACAAAGGAAGCCTCATCCTGAACCATCTGTTAGATCTAGACCCGGATCATCACCCGGTGTTCTGAACAGCGAAAGGAGCATTGTATGCAGAAATTCTTTGTGACGCTCGGCGTCTCCCTGGCAGCAGGATTAGCAACTCTCACCGCTTCGGCACAAGCCCCGGTTACACCCCCGGCAACAACCCCCACCGCGACACCCGCGGCTCCCGCGACGACCCCGGCTCAGCCCTCCGTCGTGGCCGCCAATAAAGATTCCTTGATCAAGATCGATGGCCGGTTCTTTGTCGGCATCTTCTCCTCGGATCACGACGGCGCCTACCCGAATCGCGCCCTCGATGTGCCGGATGCCAAGCTGCGCTTCACCTTTACCCCAAGCAAAGACATCACCATCGTGAATCGCTTCAGCAACAACAAAGGCGCCTCAAACGGTTTCGATTACTTCTACCTCGACCTCAACAACTGGGGTGGGGCGCTCCCCGGGCATGTGCTGCGCGCGGGGAAGGTGAAGATCGACACCGGTGAAGAGACGTGGACGGATAACCCGATGGAGAGTATCCTGATCACCAATTCGGCTGCGTCCGTCGGCGGGTATGATGGCGGCGTCAACTTCCGCGGCCCCATCCCCCTCCTGCCGGCCACCTACTCCGTTGCGGTGTATAACAGCACCGGCGGCGTGGGGTCCGCGACCAATGGCCTGGCGGCCGGTGTGAAGGTGAGTTCGAACCCGATCGATCAGCTCTATTTCTCGGCGAGCTACTACGATTCCGGCGATATGATCAAATCCGATGGCACCGTCACCAGCCCGGCGCTGAAGGTTGCCAACCTGCAGTCCGTGCCGAGTGGCGCCAAAGCGTGGGATCGAAAACTCTATGAAGTGGATGCCCGTTGGAACTATGGCAAGAACGGCATCACCCCGGTCATCCCGAGCAATGGGAAGAAAGTGCCATTCCAGGTCGGTGTCGCCTATGGCCACTGGAGCGATGACTTTGCCGGTGTCAGTGAGCGCGATGGCAATTACTGGTCCGCAGAAGCGCTCTACAACGTTACCGCAAAGCTCTACCTGGCTGCCCGCTATAGTGAAGTGAAGCTGGAAGACGGGATGACCGCCAAGCTGGTCGATAGCCCGGTAGCCGTCAATGCCTACCAGCGCCGTGCCTTCGGCGCCGGTTACCATCTTACCCCGCTGACCGACTTGAAGGTGGAATTCACCAACAACGTGACGGATGGCGGCACGAGCAAACCAAAGCTCAATCAGATCACGGTTGGGTTGGCCAATAAGTTCTAACCCGCAGGCACTCCCCTTCCTCCTTCAGCCCTTCTCCACAAGGAGAGGGGCTGGGGAAGAGGGGAAGGCAAGGCTGGGGGTGAGGGGGAGCCTTCCTGCTTTACCAAACAATAATAATCCCCACATGAAAACCACATACTCTTCATAGATACTGAGCATGAACCAAACGGAATCTTCACCGGCTGTCCGGTCTATGATGTCCGATTCAATCACTGGAGGTAACAATCCATGTCACTTTGTGTCAATCCTCGCGTCATCCGTTACGCCATGGGCGTTATCCTGCTTCTGATGGCTGTCGCCTGCACGTGGGCGGCCGACTTGAACGGAGCGGGAGCCACCTTCCCGTACCCGATCTACTCGAAATGGTTTGATGTTTACGGGCAGAAGGCGCACGGCGCCCGCATCAACTACCAGTCCATCGGCAGCGGCGGCGGCATCAAGCAGTTGCAGGCCGGCACCGTCGACTTCGGCGCCAGCGATGCGCCGCTCTCCGATGAAGAGATGAAGACGATGCCCGCTCCGGTGGTGCATCTCCCCACCGTCGCCGGTGCGGTAGCCGTCGCCTACAATCTGCCGGGCGTGGCCAAAGGCCTGAAGCTGACGCCGGATGCCGTGTCGAAGATCTTCCTCGGTGAGATTACCAAGTGGAACGACCGGGAAATCGCCGGTGCGAACCCTGGCTTGCGCTTGCCGAATATGCCCATCACCGTCGTACATCGTTCAGATGGTAGCGGCACCACCTACATCTTCACCCACTACCTTGCAGCCGTCAGTCACACCTGGGCGACGAAAGTCGGCGTCGGGAAATCCGTGAACTGGCCGGTCGGCCTCGGTGGGAAAGGCAGCGAAGGCGTGTCCGGTCTGCTGAACCAGGCGCCGGGCGCCATCGGCTACGTAGAACTGGCCTACGCGCTGCAGAGCAAATTGCCGTATGCCTTCATCCGTAACAAATCAGGCGCGTTCGTTGAGCCGACCATCGCCTCCACCACCGCGGCGGCGGCTGGGGCCGTGGCAGCCATGAAGAAAGACGTACGCGTCTCCATCGTGAATGCTGCTGGTCGCGGGGCCTATCCCATCGCCGGCTTCACCTACATCCTCGTCTACAAATCCCAGGCTGACAAAGCCAAGGGCACCACGCTGGTGAACTTCCTCCGCTGGGCAATGCACGAAGGCCAGGGATACGCCTCGGCGCTGGTCTATGCTCCGCTCCCGAAGGAAGTGGTGAGGATGAACGAAGCCGCCATGAAATCGATTGTCTTTAACGGGAAACCGCTGTAACCAATCAAAGGCGACCATAAGTTCGGATGCGCCGGTTTCGGGAACTGACAAGTCCCCGAAACCGGCGCGTCTCCTACCCCTGCTATCCCTCTCCGCGCCAGTCCTCATCGTACCGTTCAGGATTTCCTTACAGAATCTTCACACAATCCTAACAATTCGTAACTACTGTATGGGTGTTAATCGGATTTCGTTGTCCGGGAAAGAAGAGGTTATGGTGAGTCTCGCAACTCCTCGCAAGGCGGCACAGGGATGGTGTATCGGCATAGGCATAGCCCTGTCGCTGGCGATTACCCTGGGTATTGCCTCCTGCAAAGGCAAATCGGACGCACAGAATTCCCCAACGCCCCCCAGTTTGAGCGCTGTAAATCTCAGTGGCGCCGGGGCGACGTTCCCCTATCCGCTCTACTCCAAATGGTTCGATGTGTACGCGCAGGGACATGCGGACACCCGCATTAACTACCAGTCGATCGGCAGCGGTGGCGGCATCAAGCAGTTGCAAGCCGGTACCGTGGATTTCGGCGCCAGCGATGCGCCACTTTCCGATGACGAGGTGAAAACGATGCCCGCGCCGGTGGTGCATATTCCCACTGTCGCCGGCGCCGTGGCGTTGGCCTACAATCTTCCGGATGTGCCCGGCGGGCTGAAGTTGAGCCCGGAGGTAGTCGCCGGTCTCTTCCTCGGGGAGATCACCAAGTGGAATGATTCGAAGATCACCGCGCTGAATCCGCAACTGAAGCTGCCGGCCTTGCCGGTGGCGATAGCCCATCGCTCGGATGGCAGCGGAACCACCTATATCTTCACGAATTACCTGGCCGCCGTCAGCCAGACCTGGGCGACGAAAGTCGGCAAAGGGAAATCCGTGAACTGGCCGGTCGGCATCGGTGGGAAAGGCAACGAAGGCGTCGCCGGTGTGCTGAAGCAGACGCCGGGGAGCATCGGATATGTCGAACTGGCGTATGCCACGCAGAATAAGCTGACGTATGTCTCCATCAAGAATAAAGCCGGGCAATTTGTCGCCCCGAGTATCGAGTCGACCACCGCGGCGGCAGCCAGTGCGGAGCAGGCGATGCAGAAGAACGTGCGCGTCTCCATCGTGAACGCGGCGGGGGCCGATGCCTATCCCATCAGCGGTTTTACCTACGTGCTCCTTTACAAAGACCAGAAAGATGCCGCGAAAGGCACGGCGCTGGTCGATTTCCTCAAGTGGGCAATCCATGATGGGCAACAGCAAGCCGGACCGCTGATGTATGCGCCGTTGCCGAAAGCGGTGGTGACGCTGAATGAACACACCCTGGAAACCATCACCATCAACGGCCAGCCTATCGGGAAGAAGCCATGACTCGCATGCAGGTGAAATCATCACAGGCCTCACCACTGAAGAACCGCGGGGTCTTTGGGGCGAACCTTGCTGACCGGGCCTTTCGCTGGGGAACGCTGGCGTTTGCCATTGCCATCCCCGTGCTGATCCTCGTGCTCGGCATCATTTTAACGTGGGATGCCATGCCGTCTATCCGGTACTTTGGCTGGCACTTTCTCACCCGGTCTATCTGGGATGCCGCCCCGGATCACCAGTATTTTGGGATTGTCTTTGCCATCGTCGGCACGGTGGTGTCTTCACTGCTCGCGTTGATCCTTGCGGTGCCGATCAGCCTGGCCACCGCCGTGTTCCTTGCCGACCTGGCGCCGCGCTGGTTGCGCGGGCCGCTCTCGTTTCTCATCGAGCTGCTCGCCGCCGTGCCCAGCATCGTCTACGGGCTCTGGGGTATCTTTGTGCTGGTGCCGTTGCTGCGACCCGTTGAGACCTGGCTTTTCATGCATTGCGGGTTCATCCCGCTCTTCAATGGGGCGCCATACGGCATTGGCCTGCTGGCGGCCGGCCTGGTGCTGGCGATCATGATCTTGCCGTACATCACCTCGGTCTCGCGCGAGGTGATCCAGGCGGTGCCGCAGGTGCAGCGGGAAGCGTCGCTTGCCCTGGGTGCTACCTACTGGGAGACACTGCGCGGGCCGGTGCTCCGCTACGCGCGCTCGGGCATCCTTGGCGCGATCATCCTTGGCCTGGGCCGTGCACTCGGCGAGACGATGGCGGTCACCATGGTCATCGGGAACTGCACGGATATTCCGACCTCGCTTTTCAGTCCCGCTTCCACCATGCCCAGCCTGCTGGCGAATGAGTTCGTCGAGGCGACTGGCAAACTGGAACCCGCCGCACTGGTGGAAGTCGCGCTGGTACTGGTCGTCATCACCGTTATCATCAATGCCTTTGCGCGCATGCTGATCTGGAAGGTGTCCAAAGGTGACTTGCAGGGGGTACGTGAATGACAGCTCGCACAGCCTCGCGCTCCTGGTTTCATTGGCGGCGGCGGATGAGCAACCGCCTGATGTGGGTCATCGCCATTCTGGCCACGCTGATTGCGCTGACGCCCCTGGTGATGGTGATGTACTACCTGCTGCAGCAGGGACTCCCGGCGCTCAAACTGTCCTTCTTTACCCAGTTGCCCAAGCCGGTCGGGGAGACCGGCGGCGGCATGGCGAATGCCATCGTCGGCACCCTCATCCTCATCGGATTGGCCAGCGCGTTCGGGTTGCCGTTCGGCATTCTCGGCGGGGTCTACCTGGCCGAGTTCGGGAATAACAAGCTTGGGCAGACAATCCGTTTTGCGGCGGACGTCCTGGCCAGCGTGCCCTCCATCGTGATCGGCATCCTGGTCTACGGCTTAATCGTCGCGCCGATGAAGCACTTTTCCGCTTTCTCCGGCGGGGTGGCGCTCGGGATCATGATGATCCCCACCGTGATGCGCACCACCGATGAACTGGTCCGTCTCGTGCCGGCGTCACAGCGGGAAGCAGCGCTATCCCTGGGCGCGTCGCACGTGAAGACGGTGTTCACCGTGGTGATGCTGGCGGCGCGCGGCGGGGTAATCACCGGGATATTACTGGCAATTGCGCGCATCGCGGGGGAAACGGCGCCCTTGCTATTTACCGCATTCGGCAACCGGTTCTGGAGTGTGAAATTGGGCGAGCCGATCGCCAGCCTGCCGGTGCAAATCTTCACCTACGCCATCGCCCCGTATGACGACTGGCATGCACAGGCGTGGACGGGCGCGCTGGTGCTGGTGACATTGATCCTGGTCCTCGGCATCGTCGCCCGTTATGCGACGCGAGGCCGGGTCCGCATTGTGAGGTAACCATGATTCTCATGAATGAAGAACTCGATTTACCCGGCGCGGTGAACGAAATGCCGGAGAATCCGGCCAAAATCACCATTGAACAGCTCAACTTTTTCTACGGGGCGAAGCAGGTGCTGCATGATGTCACGCTGGCCATCAAGGAGCGGAGCATCACCGCGCTCATCGGCCCGTCGGGCTGTGGGAAATCGACCTTTCTCCGCACGCTGAACCGCATGAACGATGTCATCGATGGCGCACGGACCAAGGGGCGTATCCTTCTCGACGGCGAAGATATCTTCAGCCCGGAGATCGATGTCGTCGCCTTGCGCCGCCGGGTGGGCATGGTCTTCCAGCGTCCCGCGCCGTTTCCGATGTCCATTTTCGACAACGTCGCCTATGGGGCGCGCATCAATGGCCTGGCGCGCGGAGCAGAATTGACGGCGCTGGTCGAACACGCCCTCCGGCAAGCAGCGCTCTGGGACGAGGTGAAGGATGTCCTCTACCAGCCGGCCTCCGCGCTTTCCGGCGGACAGCAACAGCGCCTGTGCATCGCCCGCGTGCTGGCCGTCCAATCGGAAGTAGTGCTCATGGATGAACCCTGCTCAGCGCTGGACCCGATCTCGACTGCGAGTATCGAGGAACTCATGTTGCGATTGAAGCAGGATTACACGATTATCATCGTCACTCACAACATGCAGCAGGCCGCGCGGGTGTCAGATGAAACCGGATTTTTCTTGAATGGTGAGTTGATTGAGTTTGCCGAATCCACCCGGATCTTCACCGATCCACGCGATAAGCGGACAGAAGATTATATCACCGGGCGCTTCGGGTAAGAATTAAGCATAGGATTGTCGCATTTCTACACCCTCTGCCTCCCCCAGAGGCAGAGGGTGAAACATCATTTGGTAGAAGAAACATATACCGATTTTCCACATCGCGACCCCCCTGAAGTTTAGCCATTTTCAGACGCAGTAGTGCCCTGGTCTGACGGGGATTTCGCCTCTTCACCGTCTCTTTAGGCCCGCGTGGCCATCACCAGCGCTTCGGGGGTGATCCGCACCCCGTACG